>Ga0137403_10000050_pt1 | contig 125174 bp, 118 predicted proteins | sample CZOMad2_1_16fung_FD_122057 | JGI IMG/M metagenome (GOLD analysis project Ga0137403, IMG submission 122057) | Vadose zone soil fungal communities from Angelo Coast Range Reserve, California, USA - CZOMad2_1_16fungal (Hybrid Assembly) | ecosystem: Environmental > Terrestrial > Soil > Vadose... | reverse complement strand
GCATCTGCCCGGCGCCGTGCGAGGAAGCCTGCGTGCTGCGCATCAACGAAGACCCGGTCGGGATCAAGTCGATCGAGCACGCGATCGTCGACAAGGCCTGGGAAGAAGGCTGGGTGCGGCCGCAGCGCGCGGCGCACCCGACCGGCCGGCGCGTCGCCGTCGTCGGCTCCGGTCCCGCGGGACTCGCCTGCGCGCAGCAGCTTGCTCGCGCGGGCCACGACGTCACCGTCTTCGAGAAGAGCGACCGCATCGGCGGCTTGCTGCGCTACGGCATCCCGGATTTCAAGCTCGACAAAGGCGTGATCGACCGGCGCCTCGACCAGCTGCGCGCCGAAGGCGTCAAGTTCCGCGCCGCGGTCTGCGTTGGAAGCGCGGCGCTGCCCAAGGGCGTCGGCAGCGATGCCCGCGAGACGATCTCCGCCGAGAGCCTGAAGAACCAGTTCGACGCCATCGTGCTCGCCGGCGGCGCCGAGCAGCCGCGCGATCTGCCGATCCCGGGGCGCGAGCTCGGCGGCGTGCACTTTGCGATGGAATTCCTGCCGCTGCAGAACAAGCGAGTGGCGGGCGACACGCAGGTCGCCGAGCTCTGGGCGAATAACAAGCATGTGGTGATCATCGGCGGCGGCGACACCGGCTCCGACTGCGTCGGCACCTCCAACCGCCACGGCGCGAAATCGGTGACGCAGTTCGAGGTCCTGCCGATGCCGCCGGACGTCGAACGCAATCCCGTGTGGCCCTACTGGCCGACGCGCCTGCGCACCTCGTCCTCGCATGAGGAAGGCGTGCAGCGCGACTGGTCGATCGCGACCAAGCAATTCATCGGCCACCAAGGTGAAATGAGCGGCAAGGTGAAGGCCCTGAGGACCGTGCGCCTCGAATGGAAGGACGGCAAACCGATGGAAGTCGCCGGCAGCGAATTCGAGATGCCGGCCGATCTCGTGCTCCTTGCCATGGGATTCATCTCGCCGCTGCAGTCGCTGCTCGACGAGCTGGGCGTGCACAAGGATGCGCGGGGCAACGCCCGTGCCGAGACCGAGGGCCCGAAGGCCTACGCGACGTCGGTGCCGAAGGTCTTTGCCGCCGGCGACATGCGCCGCGGGCAGTCGCTCGTCGTGTGGGCGATCCGCGAAGGGCGGCAGTGCGCGCGCGCCGTCGACGAATTCCTCATGGGGTTCTCAGAGCTGCCGCGCTGATCCAAGCAGCGGCTGGATCTTCGACCAGTCGTTCGGAAAGAGGTTGAGCTTCGCGGCGCGGTCCTTCTCGAGGTACGAGTAGTCGAGCGCCATGAATTCGGCGCAGAGCCGCTCGTGGTTCTCGGCGAGGACGCGCGAGGCGGGATCCAGGTTGCGCACGAGGCACATGCCGGTCGGCGGTGCGGCGACCACGTGAAGCGAAAGGTCAGGCCGGTATTTCTTCAGCAGCACGATCAGCTTCCAGACGTCCCCGCTCCAGAACGTGCTGTTGCGCTCGCGCTGGGCCGTGAGGCGATCGCGCGGAAAGCAGTCGTCCAGCACGATGGTCGATTCGCGACTCGAGCAGCGTTCGACGTTCATGAAGTCGCGCAAAGCGAAATCGAAGTGATGCATGCCGTCGATGAACGCGAGATCGACCGGCAGTCCGCCGAGCTCGGCGCGCACGTCGTGCCGGGCGAAGAAATCGTCGCTCGTCTCCTTGAACAGCCGCACGTTGGGCGGCGGGTCGAAGGTGAGTTGCGGCGCCGGGTCGATGGCGAGCACCTTGGTTTGCGGCGAAACGAGCGCCAGCGACCAGCCGAGCGCGACGCCGATCTCGAGGTAGGCGCGCGGCTTCAGGTGCTCGTGAATCCGCTGCAGCACCAAAAGATACTCCTCGCCGTGCACGAACATGGCGGCGAGCAGGTCGCGCGCCGAGTCGAGTCCCGGATCGAGCGCGAGCGCCCGCTCTGCGTTCTTCACGCCGGCATCGATGTCGCCGGACTTGTAGGCGGCGAGCGCGGCGGCCCCGAAGTACACCGCGTTTGATGAAGCGAGCCGCGCGGCGAGCGCGAGCGGCCAGCGGGCTCGCGGAGCCTGTCCTGCCTGCAGCAGGCCCATGCCGCGCATGAAAAGCGCATCCGCCACGAATTGCCGCAGCATGGTCGAATTATGGCCGCTCGCCGAGCGCGAGGGCGACGAACGAGGCGAGCCAGTGCGTGCCGGCGTAATCGCCTTCGACCACATGCGGCAACGTCGCAGCCACCAACTGCTGCGCTGCGCCACTGTCGCCGAGGCGAGCGAAGCACCACGCGCGCGTCAGGCAAAGGCCGTCCAGGTGACTCTGTTTCGGGTCGGCATGATCGGAAATAGTCGGCGGCCTGGCGAGCGCGCCGAAACCTTGCGGCGCAAACCCCTGCAGCCAGCGCTGGAACTCCCCCTGCTCCAGGAGCATGGACATGAGAAGGGCTTCCGCCAGCGCCGGCGACAGAAAATCGTCGAGCGACGGCTCGTAGCCGATGGGCGCATCCCGGTCGGCGCCGTACCAGCGCCGTGCGTTCTTCTGGACCTCGAACTCGAGCGCCGTGTCGCCGGCGCTGCGTGCATAGTCGAGCGCCAGCACGCAGGCGAAGGCCGTGTTGCCGTGCGCGCCGGCCCGGATCGGGTAGGGCGAGGCGCCGACATAGGCGGCGAAGCGCCGGGCGAGTTCCGCAGCGAGCGGGGCGAGGGCCCGCGACCAGCGCGACTTCGTCGCCAGCGCCTCGGCCTGCAATTCGAGCAGCCACGCCCACCCGTAGGGACGCTCGAAGGTGCGGCCGGCGCTGCCGTTGAAATAGTCCAGCTCCTTGGCCACCGCATCGGGCGTCAGATGGGCATCCAGAACGTCGGCGATGCGCGGCGCCATTTGGGAGACCGGATAGAGCCGCAGCACGCGCATCAGGAGCCAGTGCATATGCACCGCCGAATGCCAGTCGTAGCTGCCGTAGAAAGCCGGATGACGGAGCCGTTCGCGCGACTGCTCTGCCGCGTCGGTGGCGAGGTGCTGGATGTGCCGCGGGTACTCGCGCGCGATGTTCGCGAGCGCCACGCGGGCTAGCCGGGTTGCGAGTTCCTCCGTCAGCATGGCAACCGATATTAGCTAAAATGCCCGATGCCCCTCGAGGTCATCGTGCTTGCCGCGGGTCAGGGCAAGCGCATGCGCTCCGACTTGCCCAAAGTGCTGCATTCCATCGGTGGCCGACCGCTCCTCGCGCACGTGCTCGACGCAGCGCGCGCGCTCGAGCCGGCAAAAACGCTCGTCGTCCATGGTCATGGCGCCGAGAAAGTACGTACTGCTTTCGCGCAAGCGCCCGTCGAGTGGGTTCTGCAGGCGGAGCAGCTCGGTACCGGACACGCCGTGCAGCAGGCGATGAAGCACGCGAGGGGCGACGGCAGCGTGCTCATCCTTTACGGCGACGTGCCGCTCGTGCGTCCGGCAAGCCTCAAGCGCCTGATCGAAGCCGCGGAGAACGGCCTTGCGGTAATGACCACGGAAGTGGAAGACCCGAAGGGGTATGGGCGCGTCGTGCGCGCCGCCAACGGCAACGTGGAGCGTATCGTCGAGGAGAAGGACGCCACGGACGACGAGCGCGCGATCCGCGAAATCAATGCGGGATTCATGGCGCTGAGCGGCAAGCGTCTCCAGGGCTGGCTCGGCAAGATCGGTAATCGCAACGCGCAGAAGGAGTACTACCTCACCGACCTCGTCGCGCTGGCGGCGAAAGAGGGCGTCCGCGTCGCCGGCGTCAAGGTTGACGATGGCCTGGAAGTCGCGGGCGTGAATTCGAAAGTGGACCTCGCGGTGCTAGAGCGCGCCTTCCAGCGTGCTGAGGCAAAGCGCCTGATGCACGAGGGCGTGAGCCTCGCCGACCCGGCGCGCATTGACGTACGCGGCACGCTCGAATGTGGGCGCGACGTCGCGATCGACGTGAATTGCGTCTTCGAAGGGCGCGTGCGGCTGGGCGACGGCGTGCGCATCGGGCCGAACTGCGTGGTGCGCAACGTGACGCTGGGCGCGGGCACCGAGGTGCTGCCCTTCAGTCACCTGGAGGATTCGGAGGTCGGCGCACGCTGCCGCCTCGGCCCGTATGCGCGCCTGCGGCCCGGCTCGACTCTCGCCGAAGAGGTGCATATCGGCAATTTCGTCGAGGTGAAGGCAAGCCGCCTCGCGGCCCAATCGAAGGTGAATCACCTGAGCTACGTAGGCGATTCGGAGATCGGCGCCCGGGTCAACGTCGGCGCCGGCACCATCACGTGCAACTACGACGGCGTTTCGAAGAACCGCACGGTCATCGAGGACGACTGCTTCATCGGTTCGGATACCACGCTGGTCGCTCCGGTGCGTATCGCGCGCGGCTCCTACATCGGCGCCGGCTCGACGATCACCAAGGACACGCCGGCCGGGCAGCTCACGTTGGCGCGGGGCCGTCAGGTATCCATCCCGGGGTGGAAGCCGCCGAAGAAGAAAGAGAAGGGCTGACGCATGTGCGGCATCGTCGGCGCCGCAGCGCGGCGCGACATCGTTCCAGTGCTCGTCGAGGGTCTCAGGCGCCTCGAGTACCGCGGCTATGATTCGGCGGGCATCGCCGTCGTCAACGGATCCGGCCTGAAGCGCGTGCGCGCGGCCGGCAGGGTGGCGGAGCTCGCCTCGCAGGCAACTGCGCAGCATGTCGGCGGACACACCGGCATTGCGCACACGCGCTGGGCCACGCACGGCGCGCCGACCGAGCGCAATGCGCATCCGCACATGTCGGGCGATCTCGCCATCGTGCATAACGGCATCGTCGAGAACTACGAGGCGATCCGCGAGCGGCTGAAGGGCGCGGGCTACCAGTTCGTCTCCGACACGGATACGGAGGTCGTCGCACACCTCATCGCCGACTACCGCAAGTCCGCCGATTCTCTCTTCGCTGCGAGCGTCCGCGCGGTGGCTGAGTTGCAGGGCGCATTCGCCATCGCCGTGGTCTCGGCTCGTGATCCCGAAGCGGTCGTCGTCGCGCGCCGCGGCCCGCCGCTCCTCCTCGGGCTTGGCGACGGCGAGAACTTTGCGGCCTCCGACGTCTCCGCGGTGCTGCCGGTCACCCGGCGCGTGGTTTATCTAGAGGACGGCGACTGCGCCGAGATCCGGCCGAACGGCTATCGGGTGGTCGACGCGCATGGCGCCGCGGCGGAGCGCCCCGTGCGGGTGTCGGAGATGACCGATGAATCGGTCGCGCTCGGCCCCTACCGGCACTACATGCAGAAGGAGATCCATGAGCAACCCGGTGCGCTCGCCAACACGCTGGAGGTACTTGCCGGAGCGAGCTCCCTGCAGCCGGGCCTCTTCGGTGCCGAGGCCGAGCAGCTTCTGCGCGCGGCGAGTTCCATTCACCTCATTGCCTGCGGCACGAGCTACCACGCCGCGCTCATCGGCAAATACTGGCTCGAGGACATTGCCGGCATTCCGACGCGTGCCGAGATCGCGAGCGAATACCGCTACCGACGCTCGGTGCCGGATCCAAAGGGGCTTCTCGTCACGATCTCGCAGTCGGGCGAGACCGCCGATACGCTAGCCGCCCTCGAGCACGCGAAATCCCTTGGCTACGCGGCCACGCTCGCGATCTGCAATGTGCCCGAAAGCTCGATCGTGCGAGCTTCCCGCCTGCGCTATCTGACGCGCGCCGGGCCCGAGATCGGCGTCGCCTCGACCAAGGCGTTCACCACTCAGCTCGCTGCGTTGTTCCTGCTGTCGCTGGTCATCGCCCGCTTGCGCGGCCGGCTCGATGCGGCTGCCGAGCACGCGCACCTTCAAGCCTTGCGCCATCTGCCGGCGGCGATGAACGCGGTGCTCGCCACCGAAGCGCAGGTCGCTGTGTGGGCCGCACGCTTCGCCTCGAAGGAACACGCGCTCTTCCTCGGCCGCGGCATCCACTGGCCGATTGCCATGGAAGGCGCGCTCAAGCTGAAGGAAATCTCCTACATCCACGCCGAAGCGTATGCGGCGGGCGAGTTGAAGCACGGCCCGCTCGCCCTCGTGGACGAGAACATGCCGGTCGTCGCCGTCGCGCCGGGCGACGCCCTGATCGAGAAGCTGAAATCGAACCTGCAGGAAGTGCGTGCGCGGGGCGGCGAACTGTACGTTTTTGCCGACGAAGGCGCGCACATCGCGCAATCCGAGGTCGTGCACGTGATCGAGCTCGGCGCGCATGCCGGTGCGCTGTCGCCTATCCTGCACGTGGTGCCGCTGCAGCTGCTGGCGTATCACACGGCGCTCGCCCGCGGCACCGACGTCGACAAGCCGAGGAATCTGGCCAAGTCCGTCACGGTGGAATAGGGCCGTGCTGAGGACCACGCCTTTTCACGAGCGCACTGCCGCGCTCTGCGTGAGCCATGCTTGGCGGCGCTGGGCAGGATACGTCGTGGCAAGCTCCTACGAGCTCACGCACGAGCGTGAGTATCACGTCATCCGCAGCGCGGCGGCGCTCTTCGACGTCTCGCCGCTCTATAAGTATCGCGTCTCGGGTCGTGACGCCGCGCATCTCCTCGATCTCGTCGTGCCGCGCAACGTCGTCAAGGCGGAGATTGGGCAAGTGCTCTACACGCCATGGTGCGATCACGCGGGCAAGGTGATCGACGACGGCACCGTGGCGCATCTTGGCGAAGACACCTTCCGCATGACCTCCGCCGAGCCGAACCTGCGCTGGCTCGGGGACAACGCCGCCGGCATGCAGGTCGAGATCACCGAGGTGTCGGATTCGATCGCCGCGCTTTCGCTACAGGGGCCGATGGCCTGGGCAATCCTCGAGTCGCTCGGCGCACCGCAGCTGAAGTACTTTCGCCTCGCGCCGGCTCGGATCCATGACATCCCGGTGGAAATCTCGCGCACCGGCTACACCGGCGACCTCGGTTTCGAGATCTGGATGAAAAGCGCCGACGCATTGCCGGTGTGGGATGCATTGATCGAAGCAGGCCGCGCCTACGGCATCATGCCGGCCGGCATGCTGGCACTCGACATCGCGCGCATCGAGGCGGGCCTGATGCTGATCGACGTCGATTACGTTCCCGCGCGGAAGGCGCTCATCACCAGCCAGCTCTCATCGCCGTTCGAGCTCGACCTCGGCTGGACCGTGAATCTAACCAAGGAGCGCTTCATCGGCCGCGCGGCGCTCGCCGAGGAAAAGGCGCGCGGCCCGCAATGGCAGTTCGTCGGCATCGAGCTCGACTGGAACTCGCTTGAACGGCTCTACGCCGAGGTCGGCCTCGCCACGCGCTTGCCGAGCGCGGCCTGGCGCATGAGCGTGCCGCTCTATGCCGGCGGCGAGCAGGTCGGCTACGCCACGAGCGGCGGCTGGTCGCCGTTGCTCAAGAAGTACCTCGCGCTCGCCCATCTTCGCGCGCCGTGGTTCGCACAGGGCACGCCGCTCGAGATGGAGATCACCGTCGAGCATCGCCGCAAGCGCGCCGCCGCTGCGGTGGTGAAGAAGCCTTTCTTCGACCCGCCGAGGAAGAAGGCGTGAAAACCTACGACGTCATCATCGCCGGCGGCGGGCATAACGGCCTCGCCTGCGCCGCCTATCTCGCGCGTGCCGGACGCAAGGTGCTGGTGCTTGAGCGTCGCGAGCGCGTGGGCGGCGCGGCGATGAGCGAGGAGGTGTTCCCGGGCTTTCGCTTTTCGGTCTTCTCCTACGTGGTGAGCCTGCTGCGGCCGGAGATCATCCGCGAGCTCGAGCTCGCGCGCCACGGGTTGCAGATCCTGCCGCTCGAAAGCACCCTGACGCCGCTCCTCGATGGACCGATGAGTGGCTCCTACCTCGCGCAGTGGTCGGACCACGACCAGAACCGTCGCGAGCTTGCGCGTCATTCGCCGCGCGACGCCGAGGCCTACGACGAATTCGGCCTGCTGCTGCACCGCATGGCGCGCGCCGTGAAGCCGCTGCTTTCCACCGCGCCACCCGACCCGGCGTCGCGCGATCCACGGCAGCTGCTCGATCTCCTGAGCCTCGGCCGCTATTTCCGCGGACTGCCGGAGCGAGATCTGCACGCACTGTGGAAGCTGCTGACGATGAGCGCGGCGGATTATCTCGACGAATGGTTCGACAGCGAGGCCTTGAAAGGCACGAAATCCGCGAGCGGCATCATCGGCACGCTGCTCGGCCCGCGCTCACCGGGCACCGCCTATGTGCTGCTGCACCACTACATGGGCGAGTTGGACGGCGTGTTCCGCGCCTGGGGCTTCGCCAGGGGCGGCAACGGCTCGGTCAGCGCGGCCATCGCCGCCGCGGCGCAGGCGCACGGTGCCGAGATCCGCACGCAGGCGCCGGTGTCCAAAATCCTGCTCGCCGGCGAGCGGGCGGTGGGGGTAGTGCTCGAGGGCGGTGAGGAGCTGCGCGCGCCGGTCATCGTGTCGGGCGCCGACCCGCGACGCACATTCCTGGGTCTCGTCGGCGAAGCGCATTTGCCGGACGAATTTGTCGGCGCCATCAAGCGCTACAAATTCCGCGGCGCCTCGGCGAAAGTGAACCTCGCATTAGGCGAGCTGCCGCGCTTCACCTGCATGCCACAGCCCGGACCGCACCTGCGGGGTGCCGTCTCGATCAGCCCGAGCGTCGATTACCTCGAGCGCGCTTATGACGACGCCAAGTACGGCGAGATCTCGCGCCGGCCCTACATGGACATCGTGATGCCGTCGATGCTCGATCCGTCGATGGCGCCGCCGGGCAAGCATGTGATGTCGATCTTCGTGCAGTACGCGCCCTATCATCTGAATGGCGGCTGGAACGATGCGCGGCGCGAGCAGCTCGGCGACACGGTCATCGACACGCTCGCGCAGTACGCGCCGAACCTGAAGGGCGCGATCCTGCATCGCCAGGTGATCACGCCCGCGGACATCGAGCGCATTGTCGGACTCGCGGAGGGCAACATCTTCCAGGGCGAGCTCACGCTGCAGCAGATGTTCTTCCTGCGGCCCGCGCCCGCCTGGTCGCGTTATCGCACGCCGGTCCACGGTCTCTTCCAGTGCGGCTCCGGCACGCACCCCGGCGGCGGCGTGATGGGCGCATCCGGCCGCAATGCCGCCATGGCGATCCTGGGGGCGCGCGCATGACGGACACCGTGGTCATCGGCGCGGGTTCGAACGAGCTTGCCGCCGCTCACCAGTTGTTGCGCGCGGGTCGTAGCGTCATGGTGGTGGAAGAAAGGAAGACCGACCGATACACCGACGGATGGGTGCCGCCGCAGATCGCGATGCCGGGGCTCGCCGTCGACCAGCCGGATCCCTGGCTGCGCGCCGTGTTGCCGGACGGTGGCACGCTTGAGCTCTGGCGCGACATGAAGCGCAGCACCGATGCGATCCGTCGCCTGAGCCCTCGCGATGCGGACAAATGGCCGCGGTTCTGCGAGCGCATGGCAAGGCTCGCCGCGCTCCTCGCCGATCTCTACCTGGCGCCGCCGCCGAGCCTCGTCGACCTGCGCTTCGCATTCAAAGTTCGCCGTCTCGGACGCACGGGCATGGAGGACCTGATGCGCGTGCTGGCGATGCCGGCGGCAGAACTGCTGGACGACTGGTTCGAGAACGATGTGCTGAAGGGCGCGCTGGGCGCGCTCGCGGTGAGCGACCTGCAGCAAGGCCCGCGGTCCGCCGGCACCGCGTTCCGGCTCCTGCATTTCCACGCCGGCAATTCCCCGGGGGTGTTTCGCGCGCCACGGTCCAACTACGCGCAAATCGCACGCTCCGGCCTCGAGATCCGCCAGGGCGTGGTCCAGCGCATCACGGTGCGCGCCGGACAAGCGACGGGCATCACGCTCGATAGCGGCGAGGAGCTCGGCGCAACCGCGGTCATGTCCGGCGCCGATCCGCGACGCACGCTGGTCGATCTCACCGAGCCGGGCTGGCTCGATCCGGACCTCGTGCGTGCGCTGCGCCATATCCGCCGCCGCGGCGTGGCAGCGCACATCGACGTCGAGCTCGAACGAGCGCCGGACTGGAAGACGCTGACCTTTGCACCTTCGCTCGATTACGTCGAGCGCGCCTACGATGACGCGAAGTACCGCCGGATCTCCGCGCAGCCGTGTCTCGATCTCGCTGCCGATGGCACCCGTGTGCATGCGCGCTTCCAGTACGCACCCTACGGCGCCGAAGGCGAGATCTCGCCGACGATCGTGCAGCAGCACCTGCCTGCGATAAAGCGCGCGACGGTGCGCTCGACGATGCAACTCGAGCAGGCCTTCGGCTGGCCGCAAGGCCAGCCGCATCACGCCGAGTTGTCGCTCGACCAGGCGCTGTGGATGCGGCCTTTGCCGGAGCTGGCCGGCTATGGCACGCCAATTCGCGGGCTGTGGCTTTGCGGTCCGGCCATGCATCCGGGCGCGGGGGTAGCGGGCGCGAGCGGGTACAACTGCGCGAGAGCGATGCTCCGCACGCTATGAACCTGCGCCTCGCTCTCGCGGTCGTTGCCGTTGCCCTTGTCGCCGTCGCAGCCGGCGTCTACGTCTCCTATTTGAAGAAGAGCCTCGGCCCCTTTGAACGCCCGGCGACGCCGAAGGCGGTACCCGAGCTTCGCTTCATCGACGACGCAGGACGGGCGCGCTCGCTCGCCGATTTTCGCGGCAAGGTCGTGCTGCTCAATGTCTGGGCGACGTGGTGCGAGCCGTGCCGGGAGGAGATGCCGGCGCTCGACCGGCTGCAGGCCAGGCTCGGCGGCGAGCGCTTCCAGGTGATTGCGCTTTCGGTCGACCAGCAAGGCGCTCCAATCGCGCACAAGTTCTACAGCCAGGTCGGCATCAAGGCGCTGCCGCTCTACATCGACCCGACCGCCAAAGCGGCGTTCGTGCTCGACGCGCCCGGCCTGCCGGCGACGCTGCTCGTGGACCGTAACGGACGCGAGATCGGCCGGCACCTCGGGGCCGTCAAATGGGATGCGCCGGAGATGGTGGAGCGGCTGCGGCGCGCAATAACAGCAGAGTAAACTGCCGTCCATGACCATCTACATGCACGGCACGGCGCGCGCGGCGACGGAGCTGCCGATGACGGATGCCGAGCGGAAGGCACGCGTCGAGCTCGCCGCCTGCTACCGCGTCTTCGACATGCTCGGCTGGACCGAGATGATCTTCAACCACATCACGCTGCGCGTGCCGGGGCCGGAGAAGCGTTTCCTCATCAATCCTTTCGGCCTGCATTACCGCGAGGTCACGGCGTCCAGCCTCGTGCTGATCGATCTCGAAGGCAACGTGCTGCGCGAGTCGAAGTGGCCGGTGAACCGTGCGGGCTTCGTGATCCATTCGGCGATCCACGGCGCCATGCCGGATGCGCACTGCGTGATGCATACGCACACGACCAACGGAGTGGCGGTTGCATCGCTGAAGAACGGCGTGTCGAGCGATAACTTTTACGGCGCCATGCTGCACGGCCGCGTGGCCTATCACGACCTGCAGGGCATCACGGTGGACCTTGCCGAGCGAGACAGCCTGGTGCGCGATCTCGGCGACAAGCACGTCATGATCCTGCGCAACCATGGCCTGCTCTCCTGGGGACACAACGTCGCCGAGGCGTACCTGCGCCTGTGGACGCTGCAGCGCGCGTGCGACGTGCAGGTCGCGGCGGGGCAGGCGGGCGGCGAGCTCAACCGGCTGTCGGGCCGCGTCATCCAGCGGATGCCGGGTGAATCGGGCCCGGGCGAGACCAAGACCTGCGACGACGTATTTGCGGCGCTGGTGCGCCTCATCGATGCGCGGGACCCCTCCTACCGTGAGTAAACTGAGATTGACGTTTACGTAAACGTCAACTAGGCTCAGCGCATGACGGACCTGTCCGACTCCGCCAAGCTCGTCTACAAGGCCAAGCACAAGATCCGCTTCGTCACCGCGGCGAGCCTGTTCGACGGCCACGACGCGTCGATCAACATCATGCGTCGCATCCTGCAGGGCTCGGGCGCCGAGGTGATCCACCTCGGGCACAACCGCTCGGTGGGCGAGATCGTCGACGCCGCGCTGCAGGAGGACGTGCAGGGCATCGCCATCTCCTCCTATCAGGGCGGCCACCTCGAGTACTTCAAGTACATGGTCGAGCTGCTGAAAGAGCGCGGCGGCGCGCACATCCAGGTGTTCGGCGGCGGCGGCGGCGTCATCGTGCCTGCCGAGATCAAGGAGCTGGAGGAGTACGGCGTCGCGCGCATCTATTCGCCCGAGGACGGCCAGCGCATGGGGCTGCAGGGCATGATCAACGACATGCTGGCGCGTTGCGATTTCGACCTCGCGCAGTACGCACCGAAGGCGCTCGAGCCAGGAAACGCGCGCTCGCTTGCACAGGTCATCACGGCCATCGAGCTCGGCGCATTCACGGGCAAATTGGAAGCGAAGCCTGCTGCCGTGCTCGGCGTCACCGGCACGGGCGGCGCCGGCAAGAGCTCGCTCACGGACGAGCTCGTGCGCCGCTTCCGGCTAGACCAGGGACCCGATCTCGGCATCGCCGTCCTGTCGGTCGATCCGACGCGCCGCAAGACCGGCGGCGCGCTCCTCGGCGATCGCATCCGCATGAACGCGATCCATGGCGGCCGCACCTTCATGCGCTCGCTCGCGACGCGCGAGACCGGCAGCGAGCTTTCCGCGGCGATCGGCGGCGCGGTCGCGGCCTGCAAGGCCGCGGGCTACGAGCTCATCATCGTCGAGACGGCCGGGATCGGCCAGGGCGACGCGGCCATCGTGCCGCTGTCCGACGTGACGCTCTATGTCATGACGCCGGAGTTCGGCGCCGCGAGCCAGCTCGAGAAGATCGACATGCTCGACTTCGCCGACTTCGTGGCGATCAACAAATTCGATCGCAAGGGCGCCGAAGACGCCCTGCGCGACGTGCGCAAGCAAGTGCAGCGCAACCGCGAGAGTTTTCGCGCCTCGCCCGATTCCATGCCGGTGTTCGGCACCATCGCGGCCCGCTTCAACGACGATGGCGTTACCGCGCTCTATCACGCGATTGCGGACAAGCTGGCGGGCAAGGGCCTGCGGTTAAAAGAGCGCCGCCTGCCGCGGCCGGAAGGCAAGGCTTCATCGAGCGTCCACGTCATCATTCCGGCGAAACGCCAGCGCTATCTCGCCGAAATCGCCGATGCGGTCCGCGCTTACCACACGCGCATCGGGGAGCAGTCCACGCTCGCCCGCGAGCGCCAGCAACTGCTCGCCACGCAAGCCATGCTGGATAAGCCGCTGGCCTCCATCGCGAAACTCGCGGCAGACAAAGAAGCGGCGCTCGACTCTGCGGCGAAGAAGCTGATCGACAGCTGGCCGAAGACCGTCAAGGCTTATTCCGGCGACGAGCAGGTCGTCAAGGTGCGCGGCTCGGAACTTCGCACGCGGCTGACCAGCACCTCGCTCTCGGGTACGAAGGTGCCGAAAGTGGCGCTGCCCAAGTTCGAGGACCACGGCGGGCTCCTGCGCTGGCGCATGCGCGAGAACCTGCCCGGCGAGTTTCCTTTCACCGCGGGCGTATTCCACTTCAAGCGCGAGAACGAGGATCCGACCCGCATGTTCGCCGGCGAGGGCGATCCGTTCCGCACGAACAAGCGCTTCCACCTGCTCTCGAAAGACATGCCGGCGAAGCGGCTCTCCACCGCGTTCGACTCGGTGACGCTCTACGGCTTCGATCCGGACGAGCGGCCGGACATCTACGGCAAGGTCGGCAACTCGGGCGTTTCCATCGCCACGCTCGACGACATGAAGGTGCTGTACTCGGGCTTCGATCTGTGCAACCCGGCGACCTCGGTCTCGATGACCATCAATGGGCCGGCGCCGACGATCCTCGCCATGTTCTTCAACACGGCGATCGACCAGCAGGTGGAGAAGCTCGGCCGCAAGCCGACGGTCCAAGAGCTTGCCGGGATCAAGGCGAAAACGCTGGCCAGCGTCCGCGGCACCGTGCAGGCCGACATCCTGAAGGAAGACCAGGGTCAGAACACCTGCATCTTCTCGACCGAGTTCTCGCTCAAGGTGATGGGCGACATCCAGGAGTACTTCATCGCCCATGAGGTAAAGAACTTCTACTCGGTGTCGATCTCCGGCTATCACATCGCCGAGGCCGGCGCGAACCCGATTTCTCAATTGGCGTTCACGCTGGCCAACGGGTTCACGTTCGTCGAGGCCTACCTCGCGCGCGGCATGAAGGTCGACGACTTCGCGCCCAACCTCTCGTTCTTCTTCTCTTACGGCATGGACCCGGAATACGCGGTCCTCGGCCGCGTCGCGCGGCGCATCTGGGCGGTGGCGCTGAAGAACCGCTATGGCGCGAACGAGCGCAGCCAGAAGCTCAAATTCCACTCGCAGACCTCGGGCCGCTCGCTGCACGCGCAGGAGATTGCGTTCAACGACATCCGCACGACGCTGCAGGCGCTGATCTCGACGTACGACAACACCAATTCACTGCACACCAACGCCTATGACGAGGCGATCACCACGCCGACCGAGGAATCGGTACGCCGCGCGATGGCGATCCAGCTCATCATCAACAAGGAATGGGGCGTCGCCAGGAACGAGAACCCGAACCAGGGCTCCTTCCTGATGGAGGAGCTGACCGACCTCGTCGAGGAAGCGGTGCTGAAGGAGTTCGAAGCGATCTCGAGCCGCGGCGGCGTGCCGGGCGCGATGGAGACGGGCTATCAGCGCAGCAAGATCCAGGAGGAGTCTCTTTATTACGAGCACAAGAAGCACGACGGCTCCTACCCGATCGTCGGCGTCAACACCTTCCGCAGCCCTCACGGTGACCCGACGCCACAGAAGCTCGAGCTCATCCGCTCGAGCGAGGCCGAGAAGCAGTCGCAACTGAAGCGTCTGCGCGATTTTCAGAAGAAGAACGAGCGGGAAGCGCCAGCGATGCTCGAGCGCCTGCGCCAGGCGGTGATCGCGGATGAAAACGTCTTCGAGGTGCTGATGGACGCGGTGCGCGTCTGCTCATTGGGGCAGATCACGCATGCGCTGTTCGAAGTCGGGGGCCAGTACCGCCGCAGCATGTAAACGTCTTCCTAGGCGTAGGGTTGGTTATTGGCACGGACACAATTGCAGGTTCGGCCGCGCTCAATCGAAGACGAATTTGCGCTTCTGGAGAGCAAAGCTGACGAGTAATAAGGCGCGTGACAAACGAGCTGTTCGCCAATTACGTAGCCACGGCTGGAAAGTCTTAACTATTTGGGAATGCCAGATAAGGAAGGATAGCTGGCAAGCTACGGCTATAGACTTCCTTGCAGTCCGGTCTCGGCGTAGCTAATTCACCGTCGCGCCCGTTTCCTTCACGACTTTGCCCCACTTCGCGTCTTCGGCGCGCATGTAGCGCAGGAGCTCCTCGCCGCTTGTCGCGTCCGCTTCGACGCCGGCTTGGCGGAACTTGGCCTGGAGGTCGCGATCCGTCAGTGCCTTGGCGATCTCCGTCGTCAGGCGCTGGACGAGGTCTTTCGGCATCCCCGGCGGGCCGGAGATGCTGAGCCATAGCGTCGCCTCGTAGCCCGCAACGCCGGCCTCCGCCATTGTCGGCACGTCGGGCAGCTCGAACCATCGCTTGGGCGTCGTGACCGCGAGCGCTTTCAAGCGCCCGGCTCTCACCTGGCCAAGGACGTTCGGCACGCCGGCGAACGACACGCCCACTTCGCCCGCGAGCAGGTCCTGCATCGCCGTGCCGCTACCTTTGTACGGCACATGGTTGAGCTGTACGCCCGCCATCGAGTTGAACAGGGCACCGACCAAGTGCTGGGAGCTCCCATTACCTGAGCTGGCGTAGTCGATCGCACCCGGCTTCGCCTTTGCCGCAGCAATGAGCTCGCGCACGTTGGCCACGGGAAGCTTTTTCGGGTTCACCACCAGCACGTAGGGCCCGGACGCCATCATGCTGATGTGCGTGAAGTCCTTGAACACGTCGTACTGCAGATTCTTGTAGAGATGCGAGCTGATGATGTGCGTCGCGCCGGTGATGGCGAGCGTGTAGCCGTCGGGCGCCGCCTTGGCGACGTAGTCCCAGCCGATGGTGCCGCCGGCGCCCGGCTTGTTCTCCACGAAGAACTGCTTTCCGAACTGCTCGGAAAGACGCGGCGCGAGGATGCGCGCCGGCGTATCGGCGAAGCCGCCGGGGGAGAGCGGAACCACGAGGCGCACGGGGCGCGACGGATAGTCTTGAGCGACGACGCGGGTGGCGATGCAGAGCAGAAGGATAGAGAGGCGGGTCATGCGCGGTACACCGGTTCGGGCTGGGTGAAGAAGGCGTGCAAGAGGTGGTAGACCATAAGGTAGTTTTTCTGCTGGAAGCTCGCGTGAGATATGCCGGCCATGACCGCGAACTGCTTGTCGGGGTTCGGCAGGCGGCGGTAGAACTCGATCAGGTCATCGAAGGACGCGATGCCATCGAATTCGCCGCGCAGGACGAGCGTCGGCACGGTGAGCTTCGTCGGATCGACGAGCGGCAGCTTCGAGCACATGTCGACGTAGGTGCCGGTCGGCACGGAGTCGTCGAGCTTCAGGATCGCGTCGGCGAAGGCTTCGATGGTCGCCCTGTCCGCAGTCCCCGGGTGGTCGCGCTCGAAGATGCTGTGCACGAACGCGCGATCGATCGGACGCCGGTTCTTCGCTGCGAACTCGGGCAGGCGCTTGCGGCGTTGCTCGAGCGTCGGACTGCCTTTGCCGGTCCACACGAACGCATCGAGCGCGAGACGTGCCACGCGCTCCGGGTGACGCTGAGCGAAGAGCGCCGCCTTCAACGCGCCGGACGAGATGCCGTATATCAGGAGCCGCTTTGCGCCCGCCGTCTTCTGGATGTATGCGGTTCCCGCCTCGAGGTCGTCGGCGCCGTTTGGGATATCGCAATTGATCGGGCGCGATTTGTCCGAGCGGCCGTAGCCCTCGTTATCCATCGTCCAGGTGTCGAAGCCGCGCTCGGCGAACCATTCCATGGCCGAGGAATGGGATCGCCCGGGCACGTGCAGATCGAAGGTCGGCTGGGACGCCATCGACGAGCCGTGCACGAAGAGGATGGTCCCGGCCGTGGTGGCCGCGGGTTGCTTGCGCCAGAGAAAGAGCTTGACGTCGCCTTTGCGCGTCCAGTGTTCGGTGCCGTTCATGACCCGAACTTTAAAGGATTCTGTGCAAGAATCCGCCGTCCTGGCCTAAGGGAGGAGCTCGACGAACGAGGGCATCGAGATGCTGGACACGTTTCCCAAGCTGCTCATGCACCACGCCGGGGTGCGCGGCGAGCGGCCGGCGATCCGCGAAAAGGATCTCGGCATCTGGCAGACCTGGACGTGGCACGAGTTCGCCGACGAGGCGCGCTTTCTCGCCTGCGGCCTCGCCGAGGCCGGGCTCACGCGCGGCAGTCACTTCGCCCTCGTCGGCGCCAATCGTCCGCGCATCTATGCCGCAATGGCGGCCGCGCAATGCCTCGGCGCGATTCCCGTCCCGCTCTACCAGGATGCGGTCGCGGCCGAGATGGCATTTCCGTTGCGCAACGCGGAGGTCGGCTATGCGCTGGCCGAGGACCAGGAACAAGTCGACAAGCTGCTCGAGGTCCTGCCGCAGTGCCCGGCGCTCAAGCACATCTACTACGACGATCCGCGCGGCTTGCGCCATTACGCCCAGCCGGAGCTCGAGAGCTATGAAGCGCTCCTCGCTCGCGGACGCGAGTCCTACCGGCGCGACCCGGCGTTCCTCGAGTCCGAGATCGCCAAAGGCAACGGAACCGACACCGCGGCGCTCTTTTTCACTTCGGGCACTACCGGCACGCCAAAAGGCGTCGTACTCACCAACACGAACCTGATCGAGCGCTCGAGAGTCGTCGCCGACTGGGAGCACATCACCGATCGCGATGTGGTGCTCGCCTTCATGCCGCCCGCCTGGATCGGCCAGAACATCTTCTCGTATGCGCAGCCGCTCGTCGCCGGCTACTGCATTTGCTGTCCCGAATCGGCCGAAACCGTGACCACCGACATGCGCGAGATCGGCCCGACGTATTACTTCGCGCCGCCGCGCGTGTTCGAGGCCCTGCTGACCCAGGTATCCGTGCGCATGGACGACGCGGCCACCCCGAAAAAGTGGCTCTACCACTACTTCATGGGGGTGGCGCGCCGCGTCGGCGAGCGCATCATGGAAGGCAAGCCGGTCGGCTTCCTCGCGCGCCTGCAGTACGCTCTGGGCGATCTTTTCGTCTACGGCCCTCTGCGCAACGTGCTCGGCATGGGTCGCATCCGCATTGCCTACACCGGCGGCGAGGCGATCGGGCCGGATCTGTTTGTTTTCTACCGTTCGCTCGGAGTGAATCTCAAGCAGCTCTACGGCTCCACCGAAACCAGCGTCTTCGTCTGCATCCAGCCGAATGACAAGGTGAAGCCGGACACCGTCGGCCCGGCGGTGCCGGGCGTCGAGCTGAAATTCACGCGCGAGCGCGAGCTCCTGATCCGCTCGCCGGGCCTATTCAAGGAGTACTACAAGAACCCGCAGGCGACGCTGGAAGCCAAGGATGCGGAGGGCTGGTTCCACACGGGCGACGCCGGCTATATCGACGCCGACGGCCACCTCAAGATCATCGATCGCGCGAAGGATGTTGGCGCGTTGACCGACGGCACGCTCTTCGCCCCGAAGTACCTCGAGAACAAGCTCAAGTTCTTTCCGTACATCAAGGAAGCGGTCTGCTTCGGCGACCGGCGCGACAAGGTGTGCGCTTTCATCAACATCGACATGGAGGCGGTGGCGAACTGGGCCGAGAAGCGCAACCTCGCGTACTCCGGCTATGTCGATCTTGCCTCGCACGACGCAGTGAGCGCGCTGGTGCGCGAATGCGTCGAGAAGGTGAATGCCGACCTCGCGCAGGAGGCCGAAATCGCCAATTCGCAGGTGCATCGCTTCCTGATCCTGCACAAGGAGCTCGACGCCGATGACGAGGAGCTCACCCGGACAAGGAAGGTGCGGCGGCGGTTCATCGGAGAAAAATACGCGCCGCTCGTCGCGGCGCTGTACGACGGCAGCCATAGCGTGCACATCGAGGCGCAGGTCCGCTACGAGGACGGCCGCACGGGCAAGATCTCGGCCGACCTGAGGATCGCCGAAGCGCGAAGCTTCCCGCCCGCGGCAGCGCGGCGCGCCGCGTAGCCGCGTGGAGCGCAGCCAGCCGGTCGGCGAACTGCTGCTCTCGGTTGAAGACGTGTCGCTCGCGTTCGGCGGCGTGAAGGCGCTGAACGGCGTCTCGTTCGACGTCCATAGCCACGAGGTGCGCGCCATCATCGGGCCGAACGGCGCCGGCAAGAGCTCGATGCTGAACGTCCTGAACGGCGTCTACCATCCGCAGCAGGGCACGATCCGCTTCCGCGGCGAGGAATTCCGCGACATGGACTCGCATCACGCGGCGGAGCTCGGCATTGCCCGCACGTTCCAGAACATCGCGCTCTTCAAGGGCATGACGGTGCTCGACAACGTCATGACCGGCCGCAACCTCAAGATGCGCTGCAATTTCCTCGAGCAGGCGCTATGGATCGGCCGCGCGCGGCGCGAGGAGATCGAGCACCGCCGCGCCGTCGAGCAGATCATCGATTTCCTCGAGATCCAGCACGTGCGCAAGACGCCGGTCGGGCGGCTGCCTTACGGATTGCAGAAGCGCGTCGAGCTGGCGCGCGCGCTCGCTGCCGAGCCGGTGATGCTGCTGCTGGATGAGCCGATGGCCGGCATGAACCTCGAGGAAAAGCAGGACATGTGCCGCTTCATCCTCGACGTGAACGACCACTACGGCACGACGATCGTCCTCATCGAGCACGACATGGGCGTGGTGATGGACATCTCCGATCGGGTGGTGGTCCTCGACTACGGCCGCAAGATCGCCGACGGCACGCCGGAGACGGTGCGCAACGACCAGAAAGTCATCGACGCCTATCTGGGCGTGGCGCACGCATGAACTTCTTCATCGAGGTCCTCGCCGGAGGCCTGCTCGCAGGCGTGATGTATTCGCTCGTGGCGCTCGGCTTCGTCATCATCTTCAAGGCCTCCGGGGTCTTCAATTTTGCGCAGGGCTCGCTCGTCTTCTTCGCGGCCCTTACGTTCGTTTCGCTGCTCGAGCGCGGCTGGAACCTCTGGCTTGCGCTCGCCGTGACGCTGATTGCGATGGTGCTGCTCGGCATCTTGATCGAGCGCACGGTGCTCAGGCCGCTCGTCAACCAGCCGCCGATCACCCTCCTCATGGCGACGATCGGTCTCACGTTCGTGCTGGAGGGGTTGTCGCAGATCCTGTGGGGCTCGCAGCCGCACGGCCTCGAGCTCGGCATTCCGGACGTGCCGATCGAGTGGCTGTCGGAAAAGTGGAACATCAACATCAGCCAGTTCGACCTTTTCGCCGCGTTCGTCGCCGGCGTGCTGGTCGCCGTCCTCGCGGTGCTATTCCAGAAGACGCGCATCGGACGCGCGCTGCGCGCGGTCGCCGACGATCACCAGGCGGCGCTCGCCGTCGGCATTCCGCTGCAGCACATCTGGGCCATCGTCTGGGCCGTCGCGGGATTCGTCGCGCTCGTCGCCGGCGTGATGTGGGGCGTGCGCAACGGCGTGCAATACGCGCTCACCTTCACCGCGCTCAAGGCGCTGCCGGTGCTGATCCTCGGCGGCTTCGAGTCGATCGCCGGCGCGATCGTCGGCGGCCTGATCATCGGCGCGAGCGAGAAACTGGCGGAGGTCTACCTCGGGCCCTACGTGGGCGGCGGCATCGAATCGTGGTTCGCCTACGTCGTGGCGCTCCTCTTCCTGCTCGTGCGGCCGGAGGGGCTGTTCGGCGAAAAAATCATCGACCGCGTATAGGAAAACGCCCCAGAGATGCTCTACCGCGAAGCCGGCCAGTTCAAATCCACCTACGCCGAGGACCAGCAGATCTTTCCGATCCTGCAGGACCGCGTGGCCATGGCGGCCTTGCTCGTCGTCGCCTTTGTCGTCGTGCCGCTGATCGGCAACCAGTACTGGCTGTCGGCGATCCTCACGCCGTTCCTGGTGCTGGCGCTCGCGACCCTCGGCCTGAACATCCTCACCGGCTATGCCGGGCAGCTCTCGCTCGGCACTGCAGCCTTCATGGCGGTGGGCGCCTTCATGGCGTACAACGCGATGCTGCGCATTCCGCACATGCCGATCCTCGGTGCGTTCATCATCGGCGGCCTGTGCGCGGCGGCGGTCGGCGTCGTCTTCGGCCTGCCCAGCCTGCGGATCAAAGGCCTCTACCTCGCGGTCGCAACCCTCGCCTGCCAGTTCTTCGTTCTGTGGGCGATCAACCGCATCGGCTGGTTCTCCAACCACAGCTCGTCCGGCGTGATCAGCGCGCAACGCATCGAGATCCTCGGCTTTCCGGTGGAGCATTCGCAGGGCAAATACCTGCTCACGCTGTCGATCGTCGCGGTGATGGCGCTCGCGGCGAAGAACCTGATGCGCAGCGAGACCGGGCGCGCCTTCATGGCGATCCGCGACATGGACGTTGCGGCGAGCGTGATCGGCATTCCGATGATGAAGACCAAGCTGCTGGCCTTCGCCATCAGCTCCTTCTACTGCGGCGTCGCGGGCGCGCTCTATGCCTTCTGCTATCTCGGCACGGTCGAGCCGGAGGCGTTCACGCTCGACCTCTCGTTCCGCGTCCTTTTCATGGTGATCATCGGCGGCGTGGGCTCGATCTTAGGCTCGTTCCTCGGCGCGGCGTTCATAACGCTGTTCCCGATCTTCCTGAACATCGCCACCAAGTCGCTGGAGACCGCGCTGGGCATCGAGATATCGCATGCCCTCGTGTCCAACGCCGAAGCCATCATCTTCGGCGGGCTGATCATCTTCTTCCTGATCGTCGAGCCCAACGGCCTGGCCCGCCTCTGGCAGATCACCAAGGAGAAGCTCCGGCTCTGGCCCTTCCCGCATTAGTGGGGCTATACTCGCCGTTCCGCTTTTCGGAACAGATCTCTAGGAGGAGGGCTGTAATGAAATGCACCGCAATCGCCGTTGCCGCGCTGGGCATTACCCTGGCAGGGCCAGTCGGCGCGCAGAACGAGCAATTCGTCCCCGCCAACTTCTATTGGGTCGGACCCTACGCACCGGGCGGCTCGGGATTCGGCGGCGGCATCATCGATTACATGCAGATGCTGAACGAGCGCGATGGCGGCATCAACGGCGTCAAGCTCACCTGGGACAAGTGCGAGACCGAGTACAACAACGCGCGCGGCGTCGAGTGCTATGAGCGCAGCAAGAAGCACGCGCCCACCGGCGCGACGGTGATCCATCCGCTCTCGACCGGCATCACCTACTCGCTGATCGAAAAGGCTACCGCCGACCGCATTCCGATCATCTCGATGGGCTACGGGCGCACCTCGGCGGCCGACGGGCGCGTTTTCCCGTACGTGTTCCCGCTCATCACGACGTACTGGTCGCAGGCGACCGTGATGGTCAAGTTCATGGGCCAGAAGATGGGCGGCATGGACAAGTGGAAGGGCAAGAAGCTGGTCCTCGTCTATCACGACTCGGCCTACGGCAAAGAGCCGATCCCGGTGCTCACCGACATGTCCAAGCAGTACGGCTATGAGCTCACGACCATCGCCGTGCCGCACCCGGGCAACGAGCAGCAGTCGCAATGGCAGCAGATCCGCCAGATCAAGCCCGACTGGGTGATCCTCTGGGGCTGGGGCGTCATGAACCCCACCGCGCTCAAGACCGCGGCGAAGATCGGCTATCCGCGCGAGAAGATCATCGGCGTGTGGTGGTCGGGCGCCGAGGAAGACGTGCTGCCCGCCGGCTCCGCGGCGAAGGGCTACATCTCCGCCGGCTTCAACTCGCCCGGCAGCGACTTCCCCGTGATGAAGGACATCAAGAAGTACGTCTACGACAAGGGCAAGGGCGAGTTCGAGGACAAGTCGCGCTTCGGCTCGATCTACCACACGCGCGGCGTCGTGGCGGGCATCGTCACCGCCGAGGCGATCCGCAACGCGCAGGCCAAATTCGGCAAGGGCAAGCCGATCACCGGCGAGCAGATGCGCTGGGGCATCGAGCACCTCAACATCGACGACAAGCGCCTGAAGGAGCTCGGCGCCACGGGCCTGATGCCGACGCTCAAGGTGTCGTGCCTGGATCACGAAGGCTCGGGCCTGGTCAAGTTCCAGCAATGGGACGGCGCCAAGTGGAAGGTGATCACCGACTGGATGGAGCCCGACCGCAAGCTGGTGCGCGGCATGATCGAGGCGGATGCGGCGCAGTACGCCAAGGAAAAGAGCATCACCCCGCGCGACTGCGGCAAAGACCTTTAGGCGCGATTCGACTGCAAAAACGGCGGACTCGGCGTCCGCCGTTTTCTTTTGAGCCATCGCCATGCAAGCGCTGCTCGCCGTCCAGAACATCGAGGTCATCTACGACCACGTGATCCTCGTGCTGAGGGGTGTGTCGCTCGATATTCAAGAAGGTCAGATCGTGGCGCTTCTTGGCGCCAACGGCGCCGGCAAGACGACTACCCTCAAGGCGATCTCCAACCTGCTGCGCGCGGAACGCGGCGATGTGACCAAGGGCCAGATCGTCTACAAGGGCCAGCGCATCGACCGCCTCGATCCGGCGGCGCTCGTGAAGCGCGGCATCTGCCAGGTGATGGAGGGACGGCATTGCTTCCAGCACCTCACGGTGGAGGAGAACCTGCTGACCGGCGCCTACACCCGGGGCTATCTCGGCTCCGGCGTGCGCGAGGAGCTCGAGAAGGTCTACGCCTACTTTCCCCGCCTCAAGGAACGCCGTCATTCGCAGGCGGGCTACACCTCGGGCGGCGAGCAGCAGATGACGGCGATCGGCCGGGCGTTGATGGCGCGGCCGCAGACCATCCTGCTCGACGAGCCCTCGATGGGCCTCGCGCCGCAGCTCGTCGAGGAGATCTTCGAGATCGTGAAGGATCTCAACCAAAAGGAGAAGGTGAGCTTTCTCCTCGCCGAGCAGAACACCCACATCGCGCTGCGCTACGCCGACTACGGCTACATCCTCGAGAATGGTCGCGTCGTCATGGACGGCGTGGCGAAGGACCTGGCGCAGAACGAGGACGTGAAGGAGTTCTACCTCGGCTTCTCCACCGCCGGCCGCAAGAGCTTCCGCGACGTGAAGTCCTACAGGCGCCGCAAACGCTGGCTTTGAAGCACTTCGACAAGCTGGAGACCCGCTCACCCGCCGCGCGGGAGAAAGCGCTGATGGCGGCGCTGCCTCGCCTTGTCGCGCACGCGAAGAAGAACGCGCCGGGATTTGCCCACATCCTGAAGGCTGTTCGCCCGCAGGACATCAAGACGCGCAAGGCGCTCGCCACGCTGCCCGTTACGCGCAAGTCGGACCTCGGCGCACTGCAAAAAGAAATGCCGCCGCTCGGCGGACTGAATGCGACACCGGTCGCGAAGCTCGGCAAGCTCTTCGTCTCGCCGGGTCCGATCTACGATCCCGAGGGCCGCGGGCCCGACTGGTGGCGCACGGCGCGCGGGCTCTTCGCCGGCGGCTTCCGCGCCGGCGACCGCGTCATCGACACCTTCGCCTACCACTTCACGCCGGCCGGCTCGATGCTGGAATCGGGCTTGCTCGCGCTCGGCTGCAGCGTGATCCCGGCAGGCACGGGCCACACGGAAGTACAGGCCGCGACGATCAATGGACTCGGTGCAAGCGGCTATGTCGGCACGCCGTCGTTCCTGAAGCTGATCGTGGAGAAGGCGGACGAGCTCAAGATCGACATTTCGTGCCTCAAGCGCGCCCAGGTGGGCGCCGAATACCTGCCTTCTGCGCTACGCGCGGCGATGCGCGAGCGTGCCATTGTGGTGACGCAGATGTACGGCAGCGCCGACCTCGGCCTCATCGCCTACGAGGCCCTGGACAAGAACGGCGCCGTTTGCGAGGGCATGATTCTCGAGGAAGCGCTGATCCTCGAGATCGTGCGACCCGGCACCGGCGATCCGGTGCCGCAGGGCGAAGTGGGCGAGGTGGTCATCACGAGCTTCAACAAGGACTACCCGCTCATCCGCTTCGCCACCGGTGACCTGTCGGCCGTGCTGCCGGGCAAGAGCCCGTGCGGCCGCACCAACGTGCGCATCAAGGGCTGGATGGGACGCGCCGACCAGAGCACCAAGGTGCGCGCTATGTTCGTGACGCCGAAGCAGGTCGACGAGATCGCGAAGCGCCACACCGAGATCTTGCGTGCGCGGCTCGTCGTCTCAGGCGAACCCGGCGCCGATCAGATGACGCTCAAGTGCGAGGTGCGCGAGCGATCCGGTGGCCTGGCCGACGCCATCGTCGCCTCCATCCGCGATGTCACCAAGCTGCGCGGCGAGGTGGAGCTCGTCGAGTCAGGCAGTCTGCCGAACGATGGCAAGGTGATCGAGGACCTTCGGAAGTATGGCTAACTCCACTCAGCCCCTTGAAGGACGACGCGATAGCGGTCCGGGTCTTCAAACGTTCGCCCGTGGCGCTGCCAATAGGGATTGAAGGATGGCACCTCCACAAAGCCGGCGCGGAGCATGGCGGCGCAAGCTTGCTGCCACTCGGCGCGTTCGGGTACATAGAAGACGATAAGGTCTTCTGGCGTTGGCGCCGGAACTACAGGGTGCGTCCGACAATACGTGAATTCGAAGTGGTAGGGCTGCCCCGGTGTTCCGAGGATGACGCCGTCGAATCCGTCGTGGTCTTCGAAGCGCCCTAGCTCTAGCAAGCCGAGGCCGTCGCGGTACATGGCGACCGAGCGCTGCAACGCGCTGACTGGGCGGGCGATGCGCATCTGAGCATTCATTGATGCTTACTTCGCTGACCGAACCGCGGCCACCGGCAGCGTATCTACCCGGCGCATTTCCGCGTTGCGCACGACCGCGGGCTCGGCGAGGAACGCCTTGGCGAAGTCGATCGCGTCGGCGCCCCAGAACACCTCGCCATCGATAACCAGGCTCGGCACGCCGAACACGCCGCGCGACGCGGCCTCCTCGGTGTTGGCGCGCAGCGGGTCCTTCGCCTCCGAGAGCTGCGTTTCGGCGACGCCAAGCTCGCGGCAGAGCGCTGAGAAGCGCGCCGGATCGTCCGCACGCTCGCCGCTCATCCATACCCATTCGAAAATGCGTTTGACCGCGTCGGGCTTGCTGCCGCAGGCTAGCGCGAGCCGCAGGTGCGGCAGCGGGTCGAAGGGGTGCGCGGCGGGAAAACGAAACGGCACGCCGAGCTCATGCGCCCACCAGGTGCACCAGCGGTAGGTCCAGCGGCGCTTGGCGGGGATCTCGGCCGGGCCCTTCTGCCCCCAGTGATTCAAGAGGCCCGCGAAGAGCACCGGCTTGTAGTTCACCGGGTGGGAGAATTCGCCGAGCCGGTGCAGCGCGATGTACGCGTAGGGCGAGACAAAATCGAAATACCAGTCGACGCTAGGAGTGGCCATGACGGTGAGGATCGATAAGAAGGGCAGGGTGTGGACGGTGATCCATTCGCGCACCGAGTCGCGCAACGCGATGGATCCGGAAAGCGCGGATGCGCTCGTCGCTGCTTTTCAAGCGTTCGACAAAGACCCAGAGGCCGCCGCCGCAGTGCTGTGGGGCGAGGGCGGCGCTTTCTGCGCCGGCTGGGACCTCAAGTACTGCGCCACCATGATCGAGGATGCGAAGCAGCTGCACGAGATCGATTACCCGCGCGACGATCGCAAGCCCATCCCGCGCGGTCCGCTCGGCCCGACCCGGCTCGAGCTCGACAAGCCTGTGATCGCCGCCGTCGCAGGCCCCGCGGTCGCCGGCGGCTTCGAGCTTGCCTTGTGGTGCGACGTGCGCGTCATGGAGGAGTCGGCCTACTTCGGCGTCTATTGCCGGCGCTGGGGCGTGCCGCTCATCGATGGCGGCACCGTCCGTCTGCCGCGCATCGTCGGTATGGGGCGCGCGATGGAGATCATCCTCACCGGCCGGAAGGTGCCGGCGGACGAGGCGCTGCGCATCGGCGCCTGCGAGCACGTCGTGCCGGACGGCAGCTCGCGCGAGTTCGCCGAGGCCATGGCGCACGAGATCGCGCGGTTCCCGCAGGCCTGCGTGCGCGCCGACCGGCGCTCGGCCTACCTGCAGCAAGGCCTGCCGCTCCGCGCGGCGATGAGGAAGGAGTGGTACAACGGTTTTCCCGCGTTCGAGATCGACGGTGCGGCCGGTGCCGAGCGCTTCGCCGCCGGCAAGGGCCGGCATGGGGACTTCAACGACATCTGAAGATCCGCGGGCCTGGCTCGCGGACAGCTCGCTCTGGTCGCTGGTCGCCGCCAACATCCTCGTCCTGGCGCTCGCGCTGTATCTGCACTGGAGCTTCGGTTCGCTGCTGCTGCTCTACTGGACGCAAAGCGTGGTGATCGGTGCGGCCAACGTCTGCCGCATCCTCGGACTCGAGCGCTTCTCGACCGAAGGCTTCACCGTGAACGGACGGCCGGTCGAGCCGACGCCGGAGACGAAGCGCAGGACCGCGGGGTTCTTCGCCGGGCACTACGGTGTCTTTCACCTGGGATACCTCGTCTTTCTCCTTGTCATGCTTCGCGGCAAGGCGCTGTGGGCCTGTCCTGTTCGGCACGGCGCTCTTCGCGCCCGCGGCGTTGGGAATCGCGCTGTTTGCGGCGCTGAAGACGGCCGCGGACGTCGCCATGCACGTCGTTGAGCACCGGCTCCTCAGGAAGGCTCGCTCGCGACCTGCCGTTGCGGCAGCTGACGCAGTACCGCTTCGCGCTCCGCCTCGGTCATAGCGCCCCAGCGCGCGATTTCATCGAGCGTGCGCGCGCAGCCGAGACAGAGTCCGCGCTGCGGATCCATCTGGCATACCTTGACGCAGGGAGATTTCACCGCCTGCGCTTAGCGGCGATCGCGCGCGCGGTCTTCGACGAGGGCTCGCGGCCGAGCACTCCGCAGATCCAGGCGCCGATGTCCACCAGCTTGTCGAGATCCACCCCGGTGCGCACGCCGAGGCCGTTCAGCATGTACACCACGTCTTCAGTCGCCACGTTGCCGGAGGCGCCCGCCGCGTAGGGGCAACCGCCGAGCCCGGCGATCGAGGCGTCGAAGGTCCCGACGCCGACCTCCAGCGAAGCGTAGATGTTGGCGAGCGCCTGGCCATAAGTGTCGTGGTAGTGGCCGGCTAGCTTCCCGACCGGCACGCGGTCCGCGCAGGCCTCGATCATCGCCTTCGTCTTGCCGGGCGTGCCGGTGCCGATCGTGTCGCCGAGCGACACTTCGTAGCAGCCCATCTCCGCCAGCGCGGCGGCGACATCGGCGACGCGCTTGGGCGCTATGTCGCCTTCATAGGGGCAGCCGAGCACGCACGAGACGTAGCCGCGCACTCTTATCCCATATTTCTTTGCCTCTAGGGCCACCGGGCGGAAACGCTCCAATGACTCGGCGATCGAGCAATTGATGTTCTTCTTCGAGAACGCTTCCGATGCCGCGGCAAAGACGGCGACCTCCGTCGCGCCGGCAGCGCGCGCCGCCTCGAATCCCTTGAGGTTCGGCGCGAGCACCGGATAGTCGACGCCGGGTTTGCGCTGGATGCGCTCGAGCACTTCGGTGTGGTCCGCCATCTGCGGCACCCACTTCGGCGAGACGAAGGCGGTGGCTTCCACCGTCGGCAGCCCCGCATCGGCCAGGCGCTCGATCAGCTCGACCTTGACCGCGGTGGATACTTCCTTGGGCTCGTTCTGCAGCCCGTCGCGAGGTCCCACTTCGACGATGCGGACGGGGTTCATTCGACGCGGATCAGCTCCGCCCCCTCGGGCACCTGCTCGCCGGCGGCGTAGTGAATCTCTTGCACGGTGCCGTCTGCGGGCGCGGTGATGGTGTGCTCCATTTTCATCGCCTCTAGGATGAGGAGCGGCTGGCCTTTCTTGACCTTGGCACCGGCTTCGACGAAGAGCTTGATGACGCGCCCCGGCATCGGTGCGGCAAGCGAGCCGCTGCCCGCGTCTAGGTCGAGTGCGCCGAGTTCCTCCTTGAGCGCCAGCGTCCAGCGCAGGCCGTCGTGGAACACGTGCCAGCTGCGGCCATCGCGCACTGTTTCCGCTTTGTTGCTTCCTGGTGCGTGGGCGTGCCCGTCGATCGCCAGCCGGCGGCCTTCGGCGCCGAAGGCGACGCGCACATGGTGCTCGCCGCCGCCGGCGAGGAAGACGAAATCGTGGTGCGATTCCTCGTTCAGCCGCCAGCCATCGACCTCGTGCCAGGGCGAATGCCGATCGCCCGAGCGCTCGGCACGCTCGCCTGCGGTGCGCTCTTCGTGGGCGAGCTCGGCGAGCGCGGCTGCCGCCAGCACTTCCTGCGGCACCGCGCCGCGCGGTCGAAAGAGCGCGCTGCGATGGCGCTCGATCAGGCCGGTATCGAGCTCCGCCTTGGCGAACGCCGCGCTCTCGCAGACGCGTCGCAGGAACTCGACATTGGTCGTTACGCCGACGATCTGTACCTCGCCGAGCGCGTGGACCAATTTCGCCACGGCGCTGCCGCGATCGTCGCCATGCACGATGACCTTGGCGATCATCGGGTCGTACCAGGGCGAGATCTCCGCGCCTGGCTCGACGCCCGTGTCGACTCGTGCATTCGACGGGAACTCGACGTGCACCAGTCTTCCCGTCGAGGGGAGGAACTCGCGCTCGGGATCCTCGGCGTAGATGCGCGCCTCGATGGCGTGGCCCTTCACCTTCATCTGTTCCTGCGTGAACGGCAGGCGCTCACCCGCTGCGACACGCAGCTGCAGCTCCACGAGATCGAGTCCCGTGATCATCTCGGTGACCGGGTGCTCGACCTGCAGGCGGGTATTCATCTCCATGAAGTAGAAGCGGCCGTCCTGCTCGGTGATGAACTCCACCGTCCCGGCGCCGGTATAGCGGATCGCCTTGGCCGCGGCCACCGCCGCGGCGCCCATCTCGGCTCGCTTGCCGAAATTCGGCGCCGGCGCCTCCTCGATCACCTTCTGGTGGCGGCGCTGCACCGAACAGTCGCGCTCGAAGAGGTGCAGCACGCTGCCGTGCGTGTCGCCGAACACCTGCATCTCGATGTGGCGCGGCCGCTCCAGGTAGCGCTCGATCAACACCCGGTCGTCGCCGAAAGACCCTTTGGCCTCGCGACGCGCACCGTCCAGCGCTTCGGCGAAGCTTTTCTTGTCCTGCACGACGCGCATCCCCTTGCCGCCGCCGCCGGCCGAGGGCTTGATGAGCACCGGGAATCCGATTCGCGCTGCCTCCTTTTCCAGTAGCGCGGCGGCCTGGTCTTCGCCGTGATAGCCCGGCACGAGCGGCACGCCGGCCTTCTCCATCAGCCGCTTCGCGGCGGCTTTGTCGCCCATTGCCGCGATGGCTTCGGGCGTCGGGCCGATGAAAGCGATGCCCGCGCGCTGGCAGGCAGCGGCGAAGTCCTCGTTTTCGGAAAGGAAGCCGTAGCCGGGATGAATCGCCTCGGCGCCGCTCTTCTTTGCGGCGGCGAGGATTGCCTCGATGTTGAGATAGCTCTCGGCAGCTGGCGGCGGCCCGATGCGATGGCTTTCGTCCGCGAGTCTTACGTGCAGGGCGCCGCGATCCGCGTCCGAATACACCGCCACGCTGCGGATGCCCATCCGCTTCGCCGTCCGCATGACGCGGCAGGCGATCTCGCCGCGGTTGGCGATCAGGATTTTCCGGAAAACCATTTTGGTTTGCGTTTCTCGAGGAAGGCCGCGATGCCTTCCTTGCCTTCAGGCGAGGCACGGATCTCCGCAATGCGGCGCGCGGTATCGCCCCTCAGCTCATCGTCGATCGGCCGGCCGGTGACCTGGCGGATCAGGTCCTTGATGCGCGCGTGCGCTTCGCTGCCGCCGGCAAGCAGGTGCTGCACCAGCGCCTCGACAGTTGAGTCCAGCTCGGCGGCGGGGACGAGCGCCGACAGCATGCCGATACGCAGCGCCTCTTGCGCGTCGAACACCTCGGCGCCGAGGAAATAGCGGCTCGCGGCGCGCGCACCGATCGCGCGCATCACGTACGGGCTGATGGTCGCCGGCGAGAGTCCGAGCTTGGCTTCCGAGAAGCAGAACTTCGCCTCCGGCGTTCCGACCGCGATGTCGCAGGCCGCGACGAGGCCCGTGCCCCCGGCGAACGCCGGCCCGTGGACACGCGCGATCGTCGGCTTGTCCAGACCATCGAGCGTGGCGAGCATCTCGGCGAGCGCGCGCGCATCGCGCAGGTTGTCGTCGTAGCCGTAGCCCGCCATGCGCTTCATCCAGTTCAGGTCGGCGCCTGCGCAGAAGGCAGGGCCGTTGCCGCCGAGCACCACGACCTTGACCATAGCGTCGCTATTGAGCGCGCTGAATGTCTGGGTGAGGGACGCAATCAAGGCATCGTCGAAGGCGTTGCGCACATCCGGCCGGTTGAGCGTGACGCGAGCGACGCCGTCCTTCTTGTCGACAAGCAGGTTCATCCGATGCGCGGCTCGATCACCACTTCGCTCTTTACAGAATTGGCGATGTAGCACTTCTCGTGGGCTTTGTGGTGCAGCGCGCGGTGTTCTTCCTCGGTCGGCGCGCTTCCCGAGAAGGTCACCAGCGGGTGCAGCGTCACCTTCGAAATCCAGGTCTTGTCCAGCTCGCCCACGGCTTCGTCGACGTAGCGGTCGACGACGAACTTGCGCACCTGGGCGAGATGCAGGAACCAGAGCATGTGGCACGAAGAGAGCGACGCGATGAACGCCTGCTCGGGGTCGACGCCTGGCGCGGGCGGCACCGTCTTCGGGATGTTGCCGGGCGCAGCGTTCGCGGGCACGGTGATGCCTTGCTCGAAGCGCAGAGCGTGCTTGCGGCTATAGGTCTCGTAGACGAACTCCTGTCCGTCGCGGGACCACTCGATGGTGGCGCGATGCTCGCTCACATCCTAAACACGCCGAAGCGTGTCCTCTCGATGGGTGCATTCAGGGCAGCCGAGACGGCCAGCCCTAGCAATCGGCGCGAGTCCGCTGGGTCGACCACGCCGTCGTCCCAGAGGCGCGCGCTCGAGTAATAGGGATGGCCCTGGCGCTCGTACTGGTCGCGGATCGGCTGCTTGAATTTCTCCTCCTCCTGTTTGGAGGGGAAATCTCCTCGCACCGTAGCGAGTACGCTGGCCGCCTGCTCGCCGCCCATGATCGAGATGCGCGCGTTGGGCCACATCCACAGCATGCGCGGCCCGTAGGCGCGGCCGCACATGCCGTAGTTGCCGGCACCGAAGGAGCCGCCGACGATCATGGTGAACTTCGGCACCGCCGCCGTGGCGACGGCGGTGACCATCTTGGCGCCGTCCTTGGCTATGCCGCCGGCTTCGTACTTCTTGCCGACCATGTAGCCGGTGATGTTCTGCAGGAAGAGGAGCGGGACGCCGCGCTGCGCGGCGAGCTCGATGAAGTGCGTGGCTTTCAGCGAAGACTCGGAGAAAAGGATGCCGTTGTTGGCGAGGATCGCGACCGGGTAGCCGTGCAGGTGCGCGAAGCCGGTGACGAGCGTCGTGCCATAGTTCTGCTTGAATTCATGCAGCTCCGAGCCGTCCACCATGCGCGCGATCAGCTCGCGCACGTCGTAGGGCTTGCGATGGTCGGCGGGAATGACGCCGTACATTTCGTCGGCCGGATAGAGCGGCTCGCGCGGCTCGCGCACGTCGAGAGCGACCTGCTTGCGGTAGTTGAGGTTCGCCACGATGCGCCGCACGAGCGAGAGCGCATGCGCATCGTTCAGCGCGTAGTGGTCGGCCACGCCTGAGACGCGCGTGTGCACTTCGGCACCGCCGAGCTCTTCGGGCGTGACCACTTCCCCGGTCGCTGCCTTCACGAGCGGCGGGCCGCCGAGAAAGATGGTGCCCTGGCCCTTGACGATGATCGACTCGTCGGACATCGCCGGCACGTAGGCGCCGCCCGCCGTGCACGAGCCCATGACGCACGCGATCTGCGGGATGCCGGCGGCCGACATGTTGGCGATGTTGTAGAAGATGCGGCCGAAGTGCTCGCGATCGGGGAAGACGTTGTCCTGCTCGGGCAGATAGCCGCCGCCCGAATCGACCAGATAGATGCACGGCAGGCGGTTCTGCGCGGCGACCTCCTGCGCGCGCAGGTGCTTCTTCACCGTCATCGGGTAATACGTCCCGCCCTTGATGGTCGCGTCGTTCGCGACGATCACGCACTCGCGACCCGAGATGCGGCCGACGCCGCAGATGATCGAGGCCGAGTGGACGTCGCCCGAGTACATGCCCCAAGCGGCGAGCTGGCCGATCTCGAGGAAGGGCGAGCCCGCGTCGAGCAGCGTCCGCACGCGCTCGCGCGGCAGCATCTTGCCGCGCGCTGCATGCTTGTCGCGCGCCGCCTGGTCGCCACCGACCGTGACCGTGGCCACCTTTTCCTTCAGGTCGGCAACGAGCGCCTGCATGCGCTCGGCATTGGCGCGGAACTCGGCCGAGCGCGGATTCACCTGGCTCTTGATCGCGCTCATCCCTGGTCCAGCGTGCGCCCGATGACCATGCGCTGGATGTCGCTCGCCCCCTCGTAGATCTGGGTCACGCGTACGTCGCGCCATAGGCGCTCGACCGGGAAATCGGCCACATAGCCATAGCCGCCGTGGATCTGGATCGCGTCCGAGCACACCTTCTCGGCCATTTCGGAAGCGAACAGCTTCGCCATCGACGCCTCCCGGATGCAGGGCTGGCCGGCGCTGCGCAGCCGCGCGGCATGCAGGTAGAGCTGGCGGGCGGCTTCGACCTGCGTCGCCATGTCGGCGAGGCGGAAGTTGATCGCCTGGTGCTCGATCAACGGCTTGCCCATGCTCTTGCGTTCCTTGGCGTAGCCGAGCGCGGCCTCGAGCGCTGCCCGCGCGACGCCGGTCGCCTGCGCCGCGACGTTGATGCGCCCGGATTCCAGGTTGGCGAGCGCGATGCGATAACCGACGCCCTCCTGCGCAAGAAGATGATCGGCGGGGAGCTTGCAGTTCTCAAGCGCGATCTGTGCCGTGTCGGAGGCCCGTTGGCCGGTCTTGTCCTCGATGCGGGCCACGACGTACCCAGGTGTCTTGGTCGGCACGAGGAAGGCGCTGATGCCTTTCTTGCCGGCGCCCTTGTCGGTCACCGCGAAAACCACGGCGATGTCGGCATTCTTGCCTGAGGTAATGAACTGCTTCACCCCGTTCAGGATGTAGTGATCGCCCTTCCGCTCAGCGCGCGTAGTGATCGCGGAGGCGTCGGATCCGACGGCAGGCTCGGTGAGCGCAAAGGCGCCGAGGATCTCGCCTTTCGCCAGCGGGCGCAGCCATTGCCGCTTCTGGGCGTCGTTGCCGTAGCCGTGCACGATGCCGGCGGCGAGGTTGTTGACCATCACGATGGTCGCCGTCGCGCAGTCGCCAGCCGAGATCTCCTCGCACGCGATGGCCATCGCGCTGTAGTCGAGTCCGGCGCCGCCCCATTCGTCGGGAATCGCGATGCCGTAGAGGCCCATCTCGGCAAGGCCCTTCAGCGCCTCGCGCGGAAACTCCTTGTCGCGATCCCAGCGCGCCGCGTGCGGCGCGAGCCGCTCCTTCGCATAGCGGCGGATCGCCTCGCGGATCTCGACGTGCTCAGCCGGCACGGACATAAGTCAGTGTGTGGTGCGTGAAGAGCCCGCCCTTCTTGCCATGGCATTCGGCCACGCCGTAGATGCGGCGCTTGCCGAACTTGAGGATGCGCGCGGTGCAGTAGACATGCTCGCTCTTAGCCGGCGCGAGGAACGCGGTGTTGAGCTCCGAGGTCAGCGCGTCGCCCTCGATGCCCAGCTTCGCCTTGATGGCGAGCCACATCGCGCAGTCGGCCGCGGCCATCAGCGCCGGCCCGTTGATGATGCCGCCTGGACGCTCCAGGTTCTTGTGGTGCGGCAGCTCGAGCGTGCACTCGCCCTGCTTCACCTTCACGACGCGGAAGCCGTATGGCCGCAGGAAGCGCGACTTGTCCAGAAGCGCCTGGAACTGCTGCTTCATCAAGCGAGCTCGATCGCCATCGCGGTCGCTTCGCCGCCGCCGATGCACAGGCTCGCCACGCCGCGTTTCAAGCCGTATTTGCGCAGTGCGCCGATCAGCGTGACGAGGATCCGCGCGCCGGAGGCGCCGATCGGGTGGCCGAGCGCGCACGCGCCGCCGTGCACATTGACCTTCTCGTGCGGCAGGCCGTGCTCCTTCATCGCCGCCAGGGTGACGACCGCGAAGGCTTCATTGATCTCGAACAGATCGATGTCTTTTGCCTTCCATCCCGTGCGCTCGAAGAGCTTCGCCATCGCGCCGACCGGGGCGGTGGTGAACCAGCCCGGCTCCTGCGCGTGCGTGGACTGTCCGACGACGATCGCGAGGGGTGCGAGCCCGCGTTTCTCGGCGGTCGAGCGACGCATCATCACGAGCGCCGCGGCACCGTCGGAAATGGAGCTCGAGTTGGCGGCGGTGACCGTGCCGTCCTTGCGGAAAGCAGGCTTGAGCGTCGGGATCTTTTCGAAATTGGCCTTGAAGGGTTGCTCGTCGTTCTCGACGAAGCGCTCTTCCTTCCCCGCTTTGATGGCGATGGGTGTCAATTCCCAGGCGAACCAGCCTTCCTTGTTCGCCTTCTGTGCGCGCTGCAGCGATGTAATGGCGAACTGGTCCTGTGCTTCCCGCGTGAAGGCATATTTCTGCGCGCAGTCCTCGGCGAACGTGCCCATCAGCCGGCCTTTGTCGTACGCGTCCTCGAGGCCGTCGTAGAACATATGGTCGATGACTTGCCCGTGGCCCATGCGCAGGCCAGCCCGCGCCTTCGGCAGCAGATAGGGCGCATTGGTCATCGACTCCATGCCGCCCGCGACCATCACCTCGGCGTTGCCGGTGGAGAGGATGTCATGGGCGAGCATCGCCGCCTTCATGCCTGAGCCGCACATCTTGTTGACCGTCGTGCAGCCCGTGCCGAGCGGCAGCCCGGCGCCGAGCGACGCCTGGCGCGCCGGCGCCTGGCCTTGCCCGGCCGGCAGCACGCAGCCCATGATGACTTCGCTCACTTCGTCGGCGCCGATCTTCGCGCGCTCGACCGCGGCGCGAATCGCTGCGGCGCCCAGCTCCGGCGCGGCGAAGCCCTTCAGCTCGCCTTGGAAGGCACCCATCGGCGTACGGGCGGCGGAGACGATGACGATCGGATCGGATTGCATGACGGCTCCTTATGCGCTTTCGGCGAACAGCACGCGGCCGATGAGCCAGCGCCGAATTTCTGAAGTTCCCGCGCCGATTTCGTACAGCTTGGCATCGCGCCACAGGCGGCCGCTTGGCGTCTCGTTGATGTAGCCCATGCCGCCGAGGGACTGGATCGCTTCGCCCGCCATCCAGGTCGCCTTTTCCGCCGCGTAGAGAATCGCGCCGGCGGCGTCCTTGCGGGTGGTCTCGCCGCGGTCGAGGGCCTGGCCGACGGCATAGACGTAGGCGCGGCAGGCGGAGAACGTGGTGTACATGTCGGCGAGCTTGCCCTGCATCAGCTGGAATTCGCCGATCGGCTGCCCGAACTGCTTGCGCTCGTGCACGTAAGGCACGACCACATCGAGGCACGCGGCCATGATGCCGAGCGGCCCGCCGGCGAGCACCGCGCGCTCGTAATCGAGCCCCGACATCAGCACCTTCACGCCTTCGCCTTCGCGTCCGAGGATGTTTTCGACCGGCACTTCGCAGTCGCGGAACACGAGCTCGCACGTGTTGGAGCCGCGCATGCCGAGCTTGTCGAGCTTCTGTGCCGTGGAGAAGCCCTTCATTCCCTTCTCGACGAGGAAGGCGGTGATGCCCTTGTCGCTCGTCTTGGCATAGACCACGAGCACGCTCGCCTCGGGGCCGTTCGTGATCCACATTTTGTTGCCATTGAGCACATACCGGTCGCCGCGCCGCTCGGCCTTCAAGCGCATGCTGACCACGTCGGAACCCGCGCCCGGCTCGGACATGGCGAGCGCGCCGACGTGCTCGCCCGAGACGAGCTTCGGCAAATGCTTGCGCTTCTGCGCCTCGGCTCCGTTGCGGCGGATCTGGTTCACGCAGAGATTCGAGTGCGCGCCGTAGGAAAGCCCGATCGACGCCGAGGCGCGCGAGATCTCTTCCATGGCAATGATGTGCGCGAGGTAGCCCATCTCGGTGCCGCCGTACTCCTCTTCGACCGTCATGCCCAGCACGCCGAGGGCACCGAGCTTGCGCCAGAGATCGGGCGGGAACTCATTCGAGCGATCGATCTCTGCCGCGCGCGGTGCGATTTCCTTGGCGGCGAAGCCGCGCACCGAGTCGCGCAGCATGCCGATGGTCTCGCCATGGTCGAAACCGAGGAAGCTCATTCTCGGTGGTCCGGCTGTCCGGCCAGCATCATGAGGGTCTGCTGCATGGTGGCGACGTGCTTGCCGTCCTGAGCGTACACCTCGGCGCGCGCGGTGAGCGAAGCCGTGGCCGACGCAAGGATGTTGATCTTGTGCTCGACCGTGACGAGCGAGCAGCCGGCGGGCATCAGAGAGTAGGCGGCGTAGCCGCAGGCCGTGTCCGCGATCATGCCGATGATCCCGCCGTGCACGAAGCCCTTCTGCGGCGTGAGGTCTTCGCGGAAGGGCAGGGTGATCTCGACTGCACTCGGTCCGACCGTAGCGAGGCTCGCGCCGATAAGCGCCATGGCCTTCTGGCGGCCGAAGCTTGCACGGATGCGCGAGTCGAAATGAGGGTCGGCGGGGCGTTCATTTGAACCGCACAGGCTACTTGACGTTTACGTAAACGTCAATCACGCGCCTGGCTAACGGCGCTTCTTCAGCTGCTGCTGGATGCGCTTTTCGAAGGTCTGGATTTCGCCGAGCTGCGCCTCGATGTCGGCGCGCTGCTGCAGCAGGCTCTTGCGATGCGTCTCGAGCACCTCGCGGAAACGCTCGAGCTGTGGCCGGTCGTCGTGCCCCGGCTCGTACATGTCGATCAGCTCGCGGATCTCGGCGAGCGTCAGGCCGAGGCGCTTGCCGCGCAGCGTGAGCTTGAGGCGCGTGCGGTCGCGCGGCGTATAGATGCGCCGCTGGCCGTCGCGCCGCGGGGCAAGGAGCCCCTGGTCCTCGTAGAAGCGAATGGCGCGCGGCGTGACATCGAACTCCTTCGCCAGTTCGCCGATGGAGAACTCGGTCCGCTCCTCGCCGGTCACGCCTAGAAGGTGTGCTGGTATTGCACGCCGAACAGATGGATCGTCGCGCTGTAGGTGCCGTTGACGATGCCTTTGCCACTGGCCGTCTGGTTGTTGTTGATGTCGGCGTCTTTCACCGTGACGTAGCTGTACCCGAGGTCTACCTTGTCCCTGGGCCTGAACTGGTAGGCGGCGCCGATCGCGAACCAGGTGCGGTCCTGGTCGGGCAGCCGCACGCTGCGCGTCGCGGCATCGGGCACGGGTGCTTGGTCGTATGCGATGCCGGCCTTCAGCCGCAATGCGCTGCTCATCTGGCAGGACGCTCCAGCCGAGTAGCGCCAGACGTCGCGGAAATTGAACGTCAGCGTATCGAGCGTCGCGCCGCTTTGGGTGCCGCTGGTCCGTACCAGGGGCAATTGCTGGATCGTGCTCCAGCGGGTCAGCGTCGCGTCGGCGAGAAGCTGCCAGCGCTCGTTGAACTGATGGACAGCGCTGAAGGCGAGACTGTCGGGCGTTTTGAGGTTGAGCTGGACGTCGCTGTCGGGCAGGCCGGCCGCCAGCAGCGCCGGACGGTTGGAGAAGCTGGTGCTGCCCTGCAGCGTGTAGCTGAGCGACGAACGGTAGTGGATTCCGACCCGCGTTGCCCGCGCCAGATCGAACAGCAAACCGAAGTTGTAGCCCCACGCGTGGCCAGAGAGCGTGGTCTTGTTCTGCCCCTCCACTCCCGGCCCGCCGACCGCGCCGAGCGCCCCCGCGCCGCCGGCCGAGAAGGCAATGACGGAGTAGTTCACCGCGGAGAGCAGATCGATCTTGCCTTCCTGGTAGCTGATGCCGCCGCCGAGGCTCACGTGCTCGCTCGCCTTGTACGAGAAGACGGGATTCACGTTCACCGTCTCCACCTTGGACTCGACGCCCTGGAACCGGCCGATCCAGTCCGAGTCATATTTCGTGGCCAGTCCGAACGGCACCGTGATTCCCACGCCGAAGTTCCACTCGGGCGTCACGTCGGTGGCGAAGAACGCGCTGGGTACGAACTTGTTTTGGCCGGCATCCCCGCCCGATCCGGTCTTGGCGGGATTGCTGAGGGCAGCCGGCACGCTCGCGCCGTTGTTGAAGGTCGTCGAGGGAGCGATATAGGTGCCGCCCAGGGAGAAGTGCTTCCCCGGCGCAAGACGCGCCATGCCGGCAGGGTTCCACCACACGGTTGTGGCGTCTTCGGCCGCGGCGGCGGCACCCGCGTAGGCGTTGCCGAGGCCGCTCGCCCCTTGTTCGTGAAGGGCAAAGCCGGCTGCCAATGCTTGCGGCGCGACGCCGACAGACAAGGCGGCCGACACGAGCGTAAACAACGTTGACTTGCGATGCATGGATATTCTTCCTCCGGTAAGCGCCGATTCGCCGTCGGCGCGGGTGAAGTAATAGGATAAAGCGTCCTCAATGTCTTCGCTCGTTTATCCCTTTCCCTCGGTTCCGCAGCCCGGCACGACGATCGAAGTCGCGCCCGGCATTCACTGGCTCAGCATGCCGCTGCCGTTCGCGCTCGACCACATCAACTTGTGGATCCTGCGCGATGAGTCCGGTTGCACGATCGTCGACACCGGGATCGGCAATGCGCAGACCCGCGAGCTGTGGGAAAAGCTCCTCGAGCGCTTTCAGCCGATCCGGCGTGTCATCCTGACCCACTATCACCCCGACCATGCCGGCAATGCGCAGTGGCTATGCCAGCGGTTCGGCGTCGAGCTGTGGGCGACGCAGGGCGAGTATCTGACGGCGCACGCGGTGGCGGAAAGCGCCGCCGGCTATACGAGCGACGCGGTGCTGTCCGTATTCCGGCGCAACGGCCTCGACGACGCGAAGTTCGCCGCCATGTCGGGACGCGGCAACCGTTACCGGCAGCTGGTACCCGAGTTTCCGCATTCATACCGGCGCATCATCGACGGCGATCGCGTACGCATTGGCGGGCATGAATGGCTGGCGATCATCGGCCACGGTCACGCGCCCGAGCACTTGTCGCTCCATTGCTCGGCACTCAACGTGGTGATCGCCGGCGACATGCTGCTCTCCACGATCTCCACCAACGTCAGCGTGTGGTCGATCGATCCGCAAGGCGATCCGCTGCGCCTGTTCCTCGATTCCATTGCGCGCTATCGTGCGCTGCCCGGCGATGTGCTGGTCCTGCCGTCGCACGGCAAGCCCTTTCGCGGCGCGCACGAGCGCGTCGCGCAGCTCGAAGCGCATCACCGCGACCGTTTTGCCGAATTGAAACGCGAGCTGGAAAAAGGCGAACGCAGCGCGGGCGAGCTGCTACCCGTTCTGTTCCGTCGTCCGCTTGACGCGCATCAAACGTTCTTCGCGATGGGCGAGGCGATAGCTCATCTGCACTATCTTTACTACGCGGGTGAAGCAAAGCGTGCTGCGGGCGCCGATGGCATCATGCGGTATGCAGCCCGCTAACCAGAACGCCGTTAACCCGAGCGACGGCCAGGAGCTCGCCAAAGTTTGCCAGCAGGTCGCGGAGCGCTCCTCCAGGATCCTCGGCGAATTCGCCCGGAAGCAGACCCAATCCATGTCGGCCGCGGTGCGCGACGAGATGGGCGTCGCGAAAGCCTTCATGGATCTCTATTCGCGGCTCGCGGCCGATCCAGCGCTTCTCGCAAGCATGTCCGTCAACCTGTGGGTCGACCAGTGGCGCCTCTGGCAGTCGAGCTGGATGAAGATGCTCGGCATGGAGTCGCACCCGGTCGCCGAGCCCGCGAAAGGCGATTGGCGCTTCAAGGACGAGGAGTGGTCGAAGAACTTCCTCTTCGATTACATCAAGCAGTCCTATCTCATCGCGGCGCGTCATATCCAGGGGGCCGTCACCCAGGTCGATGGCCTGCCGCCGGAGTCCGAGAAAAAGGTGGCCTTCTTCACGCGCCAGTATGTCGACGCGCTCGCGCCATCCAACTTCCTGATGACGAATCCCCAGGTGCTGCGCGAGACGGTGTCGAGCGGCGGACAAAACCTGCTGCGCGGGCTGAACAACCTGCTCGCCGACATCGAGAAGGGCGGCGGACAGCTGCGCGTTTCGATGACCGACGAGACTGCCTTCCAGCTCGGCCGCAACGTCGCCACGAGCCCCGGCAAGGTCGTCTTCCAGACGGATTTGATGCAGCTCATCCAGTACCAGCCGTCGACGAGCGCGGTCTACCGGCGTCCGCTGGTCATCATTCCGCCCTGGATCAACAAGTACTACATCCTCGATTTGCGGGAAAAGAACTCCTTCATCCGCTGGGCGGTCGAGCGCGGTCACACCGTATTCGTGCTTTCCTGGGTCAACCCGGATGCGAAGCTCGCGGAAAAGGGCTTCGATGATTACATGATCGAAGGTCCGCTGGTGGCGATGGATTTCGTGGCACGCGCGACGGGACAGAGAGAAGTGAACGTCATCGGCTATTGCCTTGGCGGCACTCTGCTTGGCGCGACGCTCGGCTATCTCGCGGCGAAGGGCGACGACCGGGTGAAGAGCGCCACCTATTTCGTCAGCCTGCTCGATTTCTCGCAGCCCGGCGAGCTCGGGGTTTTCATCGACGAACAGCAGGTGGCGAGCCTGGAAAAGAAGATGAACGAGCGCGGCTACCTCGAAGGCTCCGAGATGGCGAGCACGTTCAACCTGCTGCGCGCCAACGACCTGGTGTGGTCGTTCGTGGTGAATAACTACCTGATGGGCAAGGACCCGTTCCCGTTCGACCTCTTGTACTGGAACGCGGACTCGACGCGTATGCCGGCGCGCATGCACAGCTACTACCTGCGCAACATGTATCTCAAGAACCTGATGGGTGTGCCCGGCGGCATCAACCTGAAGGGCGTGCCGGTCGATCTTTCAGCGGTGAAGGTGCCGAGCTACTTTATTTCCACCGTCGAGGACCACATCGCGCCGTGGAAGACGACGTACCAGGGCGCCCGCTACCTCGGCGGCCCGGTGCGTTTCGTGCTCGGCGGCTCGGGCCACGTTGCGGGCATCGTCAATCCGCCGGCGGCGAAGAAATACCACTATTGGACCAACGACGCCGTGGCAAAAACTGCTGACGAGTGGTTTGCCGGCGCGAAGCAGGCACCGGGCTCGTGGTGGGACGACTGGCAGCGCTGGATCGATGCGCTGAACAGCGGAGAAAAGGTACCGGCGCGCATCCCGGCCAACGCGATCGAGGATGCGCCCGGCAGCTATGCCAAGGCGCGTGTGAAGTAGGGGACAGACCTTAAGGTCTGTCCCCATCCCGCGGCTTGCGGGGCGCGCGCGCTGCGAAGGCGTCGTAGAGCCATCCCGGCATCATCCTTAGGACGACGGCGACCAACGCCATCTGCCAGGGGATCACCGCGACTCTTCGCCGCGCCGCGATAGCGTGCGCGATCTTGGGCGCGGCCTCCTCGGCGGAGATCAGAAAGGGCATGCGGAAGCGGTTGACCCGGGTGAGCGGTGTGTCGATGTACCCGGGGCAGATGCACACCACCGACACGCCCGACCCGCGGAGCTCGGTGCGCAGGCTCTCGGTCCAGGTGCGCGCGGCGGCCTTGGACGCGCTGTAAGCGCCATTGCCGGCGAGGCCGCGAAAGCCCGCGATGCTCGCAATGCAGGCAAGCGTGCCGCGTCCCGCGCGGCGCATGGCGGGAGCGAACGCCGCCAAAGACGCTGCCATGCCGATCACATTGACGTCGAGGAGCGCGCGCAGCTTGGCGATGTCCTCGATCGCTTCGCCGAGCGTGCCGGCTGAGAGGCCGGCATTGGCGATCACGAGATCGGGTGCGCCGAAGCGGCCGATGAAGTCCTGCGCGGCGGCGGCAAGGGCCGCCTCGTCGCGCACGTCGAGCTGATAGGGGACCACGGTCCCTGGCAGGCTGGCCGGCGGCGGCCGGCGGGAGATGAGGCCGAGAACGGAATCGGCTGAAGCGTAGTATCGGGCGAGCGCCTCGCCGAGGCCCGACGAGGCTCCGGTAATGACGACTCGCCGCGGCTTTATTTATTCCCTTTCCGCACCACCTCGACGAGCTGCGACACCGTTTGCAGCATGCCCTCGCGCGAGCCGCCTTGCTCGGCGCTCACGGTGTACTTGCCTTGGACGGCAAACGCCGGCGTGCCGTCGATGCCGTAGGCGACGCTCATCTGCTTTGCGCGGCCGGTCCTGCTCTTCACGGTGAACGACTTCATCGTCTCGTTGAACTTCTTCGGGTCGATGCCGTGCTTTTGCAGCCACTGCGCCATCGCTTCCGGGTTGTCGGTGCGCAGGCCGTCGCGGTGAATCGCATCGAAGAACGGCTCGTGCACCTTGTCGAGCACACCGAGGGCATCGAACGCGTAGAAGATCTCGGCGTCGTGTTCCCAGCGCGGGTTGAACACCGCCGGCACGCGCCGGAATTGCACGTCCGGCGGCAGCTTCTTGACCCAAGTCATGAGCAACGGCTCCAGGTTGTAGCAGTGCGGGCAGCCGTACCAGAAGAACTCGATCACCTCGATCTTGTTGCCCTCGACCGATACCGGTTGCGTGGGCTTGAGCTCGGAGAACTTGCCGCCGCCCGCCTGGGCGAGAGCGACGAGCGGCGCCACGAGAAACAAGCCAAAAAGCCAGACGATCTTCCTCATACCTACTGTTGCTCCTTTATCTTCACCAGGCTCGCCTCGATGCCGTTCTGCGCCAGTGCCTGGCGCACGCGGTTGATCTCCTCGACCTTGGTATAGGGGCCGAGGCGTACCCGGTACCAGGTGCCCTTGTCGGGCAGATTGGCAGGCTCGACCGTCGACTCGTAGCCGAGGATCGCCAGCCGCGCCTTCTGGTTGTCGGCCTCGGCGGGATTCTGGAACGAGCCGGCCTGTATGAAATAGACGTCTTTCGAGGTTTCCTGTTGACCGCGGGCGGTCCGGGACCGTTCGCGAAACTCCTTCTCCGACACCGGCTCCTCCTGCCCGGGAAGGATCTTGTAGAAGTCGAATTTCGGCTTGTCGGCGGCCGCCGGCACCGGCGCCGAACCCTGCGGCATGCCGGCGATGGCCGGCGGCTTGCCGGACGCGAGATCTTTGTCAGCTTTCGTCGGCTTCGCCGTCAGGAACGGAATCGGCGTCTTGTTCAGGTAGAACGCGATGGCGAGCGCGACGGCGAGGCCGATCAGCACGCCCACGGACATGCCGAGGAGGAAGCCCCCCTCCGAGCTCCGCCGTCTGCGTTGTGCTGGGTGCTGCGGCATTACATCTTCTCCGGAGCGCTGACGCCGAGCAGCGACAGCCCGTTGGCCAGCGTTTGGCGGACTGCGGCGCAGAGCGCGAGTCGCGCGATGCGCGGGTCTTCGTCGTCGACGAGGATGCGCTCGGCATTATAGTAGCTGTGGAACTGCGCAGCGAGTTCGCGCAGATAGAAGGCGATGTCGTGCGGTGCTGCTTCGCTCGCGGCCTTGGCTACCGTCTCCGGAAATTCATCCAGCAAGCGTGCGAGCGCGGCCTCGCGTTCGTTCGTCAAGGCCGCGAGCCGCGCGCGCGGCAGCTGCGCCGCATCTCCACCCCACTGCGCGAATACGCTGCACACCCGCGCGTGCGCGTACTGCACGTAGTACACGGGATTTTCGTCGCTCTTCTGACGTGCGAGATCGACGTCGAAGACGAATTCGGAATCCGCCTTGCGCGAGACGAGGAAGAAGCGAACCGCGTCGCGTCCGACCCAATCGATGAGATCGCGCACCGTGACGTAGGAGCCCGCGCGTTTCGAGATCTTCACCTCCTCGCCGCCGCGCATTACCTTCACCAGGCTGTGCAGCACATAGTCGGGCCATTGCTGCGGGATCCCCGCAGCGAGCGCTTGCAAGCCCACCCGTACCCGCGTCACCGTGCTGTGGTGGTCGGTACCTTGCACGTCGATCACGCGCTTGAAACCGCGCTGCCATTTGGTCAGATGGTAGGCAACGTCGGGCACAAAATACGTGTAGCCGCCGTCGGACTTGCGCACCACGCGATCCTTGTCGTCGCCGTACTCCGTGGTCCGCAGCCAGAGCGCGCCTTCCTTCTCATAGGTCTTGCCGTTCGCGGCCCACGTCTTCACCACGGCGTCGACCTTGCCGTCGGTATAGAGGCTCGACTCGAGGTAGTAGACGTCGAACTTCACGCCGAAGGCCTGCAGGTCGACGTCCTGCTCGGCCCGCAGATATTGGACGGCGAAGCGGCGCACCGCATCGACGTCATTCACGTCGCCTATGAACTCGCGTGCGATGTCCTCGATGTATTCGCCCGCGTAGCCTTCCTCGGGCCAGCCGGACTCGCCCGGCTTGATGCCGCGCGCGCGCGCCTGCACCGACCAGGCGAGCTTGTCGATCTGCGCGCCAGCATCGTTGTAGTAGAACTCCCGCGTCACCTGGTGCCCTTGCGACTCGAGCAGCGCGGCGATCGCGTCCCCCAGCGCCGCTTGCCGGCCATGGCCGACGTGCAGCGGGCCCGTGGGATTCGCCGAGACGAACTCGACCTGAACCTTTTCCGGCGAAGCGGATTGGACCCGGCCATAGTCCTTGCCGAGCTTGAGCACGTCCAGCACGGGCCGCAGCTTGATCAGAGGATCGAGCTTGACGTTGAAGAACCCCGGCCCCGCGATCGAAATGCCGCCCGCCGTGGTGATGCCGCTCGCGACCAGGGCGTCAGTCGTCGCCCGCTTGAGCTCCTCGGCGATTTCGCGCGGCTTTCGCTTCAAGTCGCGCGCGACTTGAAGCGCGACGTTCGTGGACCAGTCGCCGTGCTCGGGGTTCTTGGGGCGCTCGAGATGCACTTCGCTCGAAGCGCCCAGCTTGCGGACCCCGTCCTCGAGAATGCGGCGAAGGACCAGTTTCGGGTCGGACATCAATCAAATTCTATGGGATCGACGTCGAGGTGCCAGCGGATGCCGCGAGGCGCCGTTTCGTAGAGCTGCGCGCCGAGCGCGGCGAGATGCGCTTGCAGCGCGCTGCGCGAAGCCGACTGCATGACCAGCTGCGCGCGTTCGAACCCCGAGCGCCGTGTCAGAACGTGCGGCACCGGATCGAAGACGCGCACCGCATCCGGCGCCTGTTGCAGGGCGCGTGCCTCGCGCAGGAAGGTGATCGCGCTCGCGAGTTGCGGCGCTTCCGCGCGCAGCACGGCTTCGAAGACATGGGGAGGAAAGCCGGCGTTGTGCCGCTCGGTGAGCTGCGACTCGGCAAAGCCGGAAAAGTCGTGCCTAGCCAGCGCTGCAAAGAGCGGATGGTCGGGGTAGCGGGTCTGGACCAGCACCTCACCGGGCTGCTCGCGGCGTCCGGCGCGCCCCGCGACCTGGGACAGCACTGCGTAGAGGCGTTCCGCCGCGCGATAGTCGGTCGATAGCAAGGCGGTGTCGGCATTCAGGACGCCGACGAACGTGAGGTTAGGGAAGTCGTGGCCCTTCGCGAGGATCTGCGTGCCGACCAGGATGTCGCCCACGCCACGCCGGATCTCGGCCAGCGTGCGCGTGAGCTCGGCGCGCCGGCGCGCGCTGTCGCGGTCGATGCGCACGATGCGCGCTTCCGGGAAACGCGCGGCGAGCGTCTCCTCCACGCGCTGCGTGCCGCGGCCCATCGCCTTGAGATCCACGTTGCCGCACGTCGGGCAAGCGCGCGGAATCGGCTGCTGGCCACCGCAGTGGTGGCAGTGCAGACGCCGATCGGGCGCATGCAGCACGAGCCGTCCCGTACAGCGCGCGCAGCCGGCATACCAGCCGCAGGCTTCGCAGGTCAGGACCGGTGCATAGCCGCGCCGATTGATGAACACCAGGCTTTGCTCGCGCCGTGCAAGGCGCTGGCTGATCGCCTCGAGCAGCGGCGCGCAGAAGCCGTGCTCGGCCGGGTGCGCGCGCAGATCGACGGTGCGCACAGCGGGCAGCCGTGCGCCGGGCGAGGCGCGCTGCGCGAGCTCGATTCGCTCATAGCGACCCTGGCGGAAGTTGTACCAGCTCTCAAGCGACGGCGTCGCGCTGCCGAGCACCACTGGGCAGCCGGCGAGCTTCGCTCGATAAACGGCGGCGTCGCGCGCCGAGTAGCGCAGGCCTTCCTGCTGTTTGAAGGAGCTGTCGTGCTCCTCGTCGACCACGATGAGCGCGAGTTTTGGCAGGGGAGCCAGCACCGCGAGCCGCGTGCCGAGGATGATGCCGGCATCGCCGCGTGCCGCCTGCAACCAGGCCGTGGTGCGCGCCACGTCCTCGAGCCCGCTGTGCATCAAGGCGAGCTGGGCTTCGGGAAACGCCTCGCGGAAACGTCCTTCGAGCTGTGGCGTGAGGCTGATCTCGGGCACGAGCACGAGCGCCTGGCCGCCCTTTTCCAGGACGCGAGCGATGAGATGGAGATAGACCTCGGTCTTTCCGCTGCCGGTGACGCCGTGCAGGAGCACCGTTGCGAAGCCACCGAGCTTCGTTGCGATGGCACTCACCGCGCTCGCCTGGTCGGCGGTGAGCTCATGGATCGGCACGAAGCGCGCCGAGGCGCTGTAAGGCTCGCCATTAAGCGATTTGCGCGGCAAAGGCTTGAGCGAGCGCAACCGCGGAGGCAACGCGGAGACGACGGTCTCGCCGAGCGGGCGCTGGTAATACGTCGAAAGAAAGCGCATCAGCTCGATCCATTGCGCCGACAGGCGCGGCGCGTCGGTACGCACATCGACGATCGCCTTGAGACGCTCGAAGGCGAGCGCAGTGGCGCTTTCGGCTTCGATCACCACACCGGTTCGATTGCGCCGACCGAGCGGCACCGTTACCCGGTCGCCTGACACCACACTTGCGCCTTCGGGCAACGAATAGTCGAAGAGCCTGGGGAGGGGCACGTCAAGCGCGACTCGCACGCACGAATTTCCCCGCTCAGGCAAGGACTTAGAATTTGTGGATAAAACTGTGGGTAAGCGCTTCATACCGGCGTAACACGGGGCAGCGGCCCCAGTTTCGCATAGCGATCCCTCGTCAAGAGGGTCGTTTTCACTCGGTTAGTCAGTGCCTTACGAGCGCGTAGCTAGGGAACGACAGAGGCGTGGGCCGTTCCCCGGCGAGGAGCGAAATTTGTGCATAAGTCAAGCGGTCGGGCGCTTTTTGGCCCGCGCACTGCTGTAAGCGCGCACTTCGTCTACAAGCGCAGCCACTGCATCAACCGGCGTCTTCGGCAATATGCCGTGGCCGAGGTTGAAGATGTGGCCCGGCGCCGCACCGAACGCGTCGAGGACTTCGCGTGCGGCGGCGCGCACCGATTTTTCCGGCGCGAAGAGCGCCACCGGATCCAGGTTTCCCTGCAGCGCGACTCGCCCCGCCGCGAGGGTGCGCGCGGCGCGCGGATCGCTCGTCCAATCCAGACCGATCGCGGCGGCGCCGCTTTCCATAATTGCGCGCAGCCACGGATTGCCGCCCTTGGTGAAGAAGATGGTCGGAACATCCAGCGCCGCGAGGATCGGCTTCACGTAGGCGAGGGAGATAGTTTCGTAGTCGTCGTGCGCGAGCGTGCCGCCCCACGTATCGAAGATCATGCAGACGTCGGCGCCGGCTTCCACCTGTGCGCTCAGGTACGCACGCACCGCCTTGGCATTCACGTCGAGGATACGATGCAGAAGGTCGGGACGCGCGTGACGCATGGTTTTCACCGTTCGCCAATCGTCGCTGCCCGAACCTTCGATCATGTAGCAGGCGAGCGTAAACGGACTGCCCGAAAACCCGATGAGCGGCATGCGATCGCGCAATTGCCGGCGGATCTCGCGAACCGCGTCCATGACATAGCGCAGTTCCGCCGCCGGGTCGGGCACCGCAAGCTTGGCGACGTCGCGCTCGTCGCGCAACGGCCGCTCGAAGCGCGGCCCTTCGCCTTCGGCGAAATACAGCCCAAGGCCCATGGCGTCGGGGATCGTCAGGATGTCGGAGAAGAGGATTGCCGCATCGAGCGGAAAGCGTTCGAGCGGCTGCAACGTGACCTCGGTGGCGAGCGCCGGTGTCTTCGCGAGCGTGAGAAAACTACCTGCCTTGGCGCGCGTCGCGTTGTATTCCGGGAGATAGCGCCCGGCCTGGCGCATGAGCCAGATCGGCGTGTGCTCGGTCGGCTGCCGCGCGAGCGCGCGAAGCAACGTGTCGTTCTTCAAATGAGCCGTTCGGCGATGTACTTCCATTCGGCTGCGCTCACCGGCGTGATCGACAGGCGGTTTCCCGGCCGCAGCAGGATCATTTTGGCGAGCGGTTTTTGCTGGCGCAGCTCAGCGAGCGCGACCAGGCGTGTCTTGCGCGAGGCCCGCACATCCACGTTGACCCAGCGCGGCGCGGCTTTTTTTGCGCCCGGATCGTAATACGGGCTCTTCTTGTCGAACTGGCTGGCGTCCGTATACGGCGCCGATGCGACCTCGGCGATGCCGGCGATGCCGGGCTCCGGGCAGCTGGAGTGGTAGAAGAACACGCCGTCGCCGACGCGCATCTTGTCGCGCATGAAATTGCGCGCCGTGTAGTTGCGCACGCCGCTCCAGGCGGTCTTGCGGCCGGGCGCCGCGAGCACGTCGTCGATCGAGCACTCGTCGGGCTCGCTCTTCATCAGCCAGTAGTTCATTTTTTATTCGGGGAAGAAGCGTCCCCCGCTCGTGCCGGTGGGCTCGGCTCCCGAACCCTGGCTAAACAGGGTGGTCGCTTTCCGGTCACATCAGGTTCGTCCGCAAAGAGACGATCACAACAGTGACACTAGGCCGCAACCGAAGGAAGCTATCGGTTCGAGAAGTTTGAGCCCTGTCGTGCACAGCAGGGAACAGGAATCTTTTAGAACAACTTTTCCTGTTTTGCAATCGCCTCGTCGAGGCGCGACTCGATCGCGGAAATGCGCCGCTTGGCCTGCCCGACATCGAAGCCGGCGCCAATGCGAACGCTAAGCAATTCGTGCGCCACGTTGAGCGCGGCCATCACCGCGATGCGCTCGGCGCCCATGACTTTTCCCGCGCGGCGAATCTCGTTCATCTTGCCGTCGAGGTAAGCCACGGCCTGCATCAGCGCTTCGCGCTCGTTGTCTTCGCAAGCTACGCGGTAGGTGCGACCCAAGAGCTGCACCTCGACGGTCTTCGCTGCTTCAGCCATCAGCCGGGCAGCCGGCTGAGCAAGCCCTCGAGGCGCGATTTCGCGCCATCGATTTTTTCGTGCAGGCGCTTGGCGTCGTTCTGCGCGGCGGCGAGCTGCTGGCGCAGCGCGCTGTTTTCGGCGCGCAGGCGCTCGCAGAGCTCGACAAACTGCTCCACCTTCGCCTGCAGCGAGTTGAACTCGGCCTCCACGCAGCCGCGACTATGTTGCAAATTTCAAGGTGCGTCAAGCAGTAAGGACAACTTCTGCATGTACTTCATGACCTTGCGTGGCGCGCGTGCGTTACGATGGCGCTGCTTCTCGGTGCTCGGGAATGAGGTGCGAATCCTCAGCTGCCCCCGCAACGGTAAGCGAGATAACGGCTCGATATGCCACTGCGCGCGAGCGTGGGAAGGTGAGCCAGCAACACTCGCGAGCCCGGAGACCGGCCAGGAAGCCTCTTCAACCACTTTAAGGCGTCGGGGAAGACGCCAGGGAGGTTTCAATGCTGCGCCTCATCGCCGGTCTCCTCGCCGGCTGTTCCATTTCGCTTTGCTTCGCTCAGGTCGACGCCGTTGTCATTACGGCGAGCCGCATCCCGCAACCCCGTTCGCAGACCCTCCAACCCGTCAACATCATCACTGCTGACGACATCGCTCGCGGCGGCCAACAAACGCTCGCCGAAGTCCTTCAGGCGCTTGGCGGGGTGGAGATCACGAACGCAGGCGGCTTTGGTCAACCGAGTGGCGTGTTCATCCGGGGTGCCAACAGCGACCACACGCTTGTCCTCGTCGACGGACTGCGCATCAGCTCGGCAACGGTCGGCAGCACCGCCCTCGAGAACATTCCGCTCAATCAGATCGAGCGCATCGAAGTCGTGCCAGGACAGTTGAGCAGCCTTTACGGTTCCGATGCGATCGGAGGCGTGGTTCAGATCTTCACGAAGACCGGCGCCGAGGCACCGAGCATGAGTGCCACCGCAGGCATCGGCTCCTACGACACCCGAACGCTCGCGGGCGGTTTGCGGCGGAATTTTGACCACACCGAACTCAGCCTCAACGTCGGTACATTCCAAACGGCGGGCTTTGACGCCACCAAACCGTCCATTCCGTTCGGTCAGCACAACCCCGATCGCGACGGTTACAAGAACTCCAATCTCTCGGCGAGAGTCGCCCACCAGCTGGCCGAAGGGCACGAACTGGGCGTCACGGTGTTCCAGAGTGAAGGAACGACCCATTTCGACAGCGGCCCTACGACGGATGATGTCAATCGGCAGACGCTTTCGTCCTATTCCATCTACAGCCGCAATCAGATAACGCGCGCCTGGCAAAGCATGGTGAGGATCGGCGAGGCAACCGACGATTCGCATGTCACCGGCGCCTTTCCGGGCTTCTTTACGACTCGACAGCCCCAGTTGAGCTGGCAGAACAACATCGCGGTCGGCCCCGGCACAGCTATCGCGGGCGTCGAGTACGTAGGTCAGCATGTGGCGAGCGATACGCCGTACACGCAGACGTACCGGGACATCCGCGCTGCGTTCGTCGGATACGTCGGGCAATATGGCCCGCATGCTTGGCAAGCGAACATCCGGCAGGACGACAACAGCCAGTTCGGCAACCATACGACCGGGCTTCTCGGCTACGCGTACAAGATCACCCCGTCGTGGAGGGTGCGCGGCAGCGCCGGCACGGCGTTCAAGGCGCCGACGTTCAATGATCTCTATTTCCCTGGCTTCTCAAACCCCAATCTGCGTCCCGAGACGGCACGTAGCCGTGAGGTGGGAGTGAACTGGGAGTCCGGCGGCCATCGTTTCAGCGCAACGTACTTTGAGAACCGGATCGCCGACCTGATCGTGTTCGACACCACGACCTTCACGCCGCAAAACCTGGAGCGCGCTCGCATCAAAGGTACTGAGCTCGCTTACGAGACATCGTGGCGCGGCTTTAATCTGCGCGCCCGCGCGACGCTCCAGGATCCGGTCGACGAGACGACAGGCAAGCGATTACCGCGGCGCGCGAGACAGTACGGTAGCCTGGCGATCGGCAAAATCGCCGGACCTTTCACGTTCGGCGCAGAGATGATCGCGAGCGGCGCCCGCTTCGACTCCACCGATGAATCGCCTGACAGCCGGATGCATGGCTACGGGCTTCTTAACGTCACGGCGAGCTATCGCTTGCGGGGCCACTTCAGCCTGCGCGCGCGTTGGGATAACGTCTTCAACCGCGAATACGAATTCACCAGGAACTTCAATACCCCCGGCAGCAACGTGTTCGTCGGCGTGCAATACGAGTCGCTGTAGATGCGAGCGATGCTCGCCTGGTCCGGCGGCAAAGACAGCGCATGGGCGTTGCACTTGCTGCGACAACGCGGCGTCGAGGTTGCCGGATTGTTCGCCACGGTCGACGAGGCAACGGAGCGCGTACCGATCCACGAAGTGGGTACCGAATTTATCGCGCAACAGGCGGAGGCGGCGAGCCTCGCGCTGCATACGCTGCCGTTGCCGAGCAACTGCCCGAACGCAATCTACGAGAGCGTGCTGGCGGAGTTTACGAGCCGTGCCAAAGGCGGGGGAACGACCCACCTCGCCTTCGGTGATCTTTTCCTCGAGGACATTCGCCGCTATCGCGAGCGGCAATTCGCCGCAAGCGGTCTCCAGCTCTTGTTCCCGCTCTGGGGAATGCCGACGCGTGCGCTGGCCGAGCAGATGACCGAGAGCGGCTTGCGGGCGTGGATTACCTCTGTCGATACGACCCAGGCACCGGAGGAATGGGCGGGACGAGTCTTCGATCGACAATTCGTGAAGGAAATACCGGCGAAGGTCGATCCCTGCGGCGAGAACGGTGAATTCCACACGTTCGTCTTCCGCGGGCCGATGTTCGCCCGGGCACTGGCCACGCGGCCGGGGCGTCTGTGGCGCGATGAGCGCTGGGCCTATGCGGACATACTGCACTCGGAAGGCGATCCGGTGCCCGCCTAGTAAACTCGCGGGATGGTGAGGGATGCGATCCCGTTGGGGGAATGCTCGAGGGCGCTGGTCGTCAAGCTGCGTCACCACGGCGACGTGCTGCTCGCGGCGCCGGTGCCGAGCGTGCTGAAAGCGCATGCGCCGCGCCTCGAGATCGACGCGCTCGTCTACGACGACACCGCCTCGATGCTCGAGGGGCATCCTGCGCTCGCGCAGGTGCATCGCGTGGGTCGGCACTGGCGCTCGCTCAGCGCATGGGAGCGCCTCGGAAATGAACGTGCGCTCCTGACAAGGCTGCGCGCCAGAGGCTACGACCTGCTGCTGCACCTGACGGAACATCCCCGCGGGGCATGGCTTTCACGCTTGCTTGGCGTGCGCCATAGCGTCGCGCCGCAAGTGCCCGACCGCGGGCGCTGGTGGCGCGGCAGCTTCACGCACCTGTATCCGCTGATCCGCAATCGCCACCAGGTCGAGGTGAACCTGGATGCGCTGCGGCGTATCGGCGTCCAGCCGGGTCTCGCGGAGCGCAAGGTGCAGTTCATCCCAGGACCGGATGCGGAGCGAAAAATCGCCGAGCTCGCACTGCCCCAGGGATTCATTCACATGCATCCCGCGTCGCGCTGGACTTTCAAATGCTGGCCCGCCGAGCGCAACGCTCAGCTCGCCGATCGTCTTGCGGCCGAAGGGCGCGCGGTGGTGCTGACGGCGGCGCCGTCGGAGACGGCTTTCATCGACCAGATTCTTTCCAAAACGGCGAGCAAGCCGCTCAATCTGGCCGGCAAGCTCTCTCTCAAGGAGCTCGGCGCGCTGACTGCGCGCGCGCAGCTCTTCATCGGCGTCGACTCGATGCCGATGCACCTGGCCGCTGCCATGGGCACGCCGACGGTCGCGCTGTTCGGTCCTTCGAGCGAAGACGAGTGGGCGCCCTGGAACGTCGAGCAGCGCATTGTCACGACGACGCATTCCTGCCGTCCGTGCCGGATCGATGGCTGCGGCGGCAGCAAGGTGAGCGAGTGCCTGACGTTCTTGCCGGTGGACGCCGTGCATGCGGCGGCGCGCGAGATCCTCGCCAAGGCCGCATGACGCTGAGGCTAGCGATCGTGCGCCAGCGGTTCAACCCTTTCGGCGGCGCCGAACGTTTCATCGCGCGCGCGCTGCCGGCGCTGGAACGCACCGGCGCCGAAGTGACCCTGATTTGCAGAAATGAAGGGGGCTGGGGCGCTCGCCGCGTGGTGCAGGTCGACCCCTTCTACATCGGCAAGGTATGGCGCGATTGGTCTTTTGCCCGTGCGGCGCGCGCGGCGTGGCGGCGCACAGGCTTCGATCTCGTGCAATCGCACGAGCGCATTGCCGGCTGCGATGTTTACCGCGCGGGCGACGGTGTTCACCGGCGCTGGCTCGAGCTGCGTGCCGGCGCCGCATCGCTCTTCGAGCGGCTCGGCATGGCGCTGAATCCGTATCACCACTACGTCTGCGCAGCGGAGCGGAAGCTCTTTGAGCATCCCCGGCTCCGCGCCGTGATCTGCAATTCGCGCATGGTGAGCGACGAGATCCGGCGCGGCTTTCGCATCGCGCCGGACAAGCTGCACGTCGTCTACAACGGTGTCGATCTCGAGTATTTCCATCCGCGCAAGCGCGAGGACCTGCGCGGCACGGCGCGCGCCGAGCTCGGCTGCCAGCCGCGCGACACGCTCTTCCTTTTCGTCGGCGCCGGCTTTGCGCGCAAGGGCCTGGCGGCGACGATCGAGGCGCTCAAGCTCGCGGCGCACGACTCGTTCTGGCTGATCGTCGTCGGCACCGACCGCGAAAGCCGCCACTTCGCCGCGCAGGCGGCTTCCCTCGGCGGGCGGGTGCGCTTCCTCGGCGGCAAGCAAGACGTGCGGCCGTTCTACGCGGCGGCGGACTGCCTTGTCCTGCCGAGCCGCTACGATCCGTTCCCCAACACTGCCTTGGAAGCGTTGGCCATGGGATTGCCCGCCATCGTGAGCTCGCGCTGCGGCGCGGCCGAGGTGATCGAGCCGGGCGTGAATGGCTGGGTCTGTGAGCCCGACAATGCCGCCGGGCTTGCGCGACTCATGCACGAGGCCGATCGCGCTCTGCGCAGCGGCGCCCTGCCGCAGGCCGCGCGACGCACGGCCGAGCGCTATGGGATGGACGAGATGGCGGGCAAACTGAGCGCGCTTTACGCCAATCTTGTGCGCGAGGCCGCTTGAGCGAGCAGAGCTCGAGCGCGCTTTATAAAAGGCTGCTTTCGTACGTGCGGCCGTACGCGAAGACCTTTGGACTTGGCGTAGTCGGGATGGTTGCCGCCGCCGCGACCGAGCCCCTCTTCCCGGCGCTCCTCAAGCCGCTGCTCGATGCGGGCTTCGGCACCACCACGATGCCGAGCACGCCGCCGATTCTTTTCGCCGGCGCCATCATCGCGATTTTCTTGGTGCGCGGGGTCCTGACCTTTACCTCGTCGTACCTGATGAGCTGGGTCTCGAGCCGCGTGATCCTGGACCTGCGCACGGCGATGTTCGACCGGCTGCTCAGGCTGCCGACGCGCTTCTACCACGACAACACCTCGGGATCGCTCCTTTCCAAGGTGGCCTACGACGTAAGCAACGTGAGCGGGGCGGCGACGTTCGTCCTCACGGTGCTGGTGCGGGACTCGATCGCAGTGATCGGACTCTTCGCCTGGCTCTTCTACCTGAACTGGAAACTGACCCTCATCGCGGTGCTGATCGCGCCGCCGATCGGCCTCATCGTGCGCACCATCGCCTCGCGCCTGCGCAAGATGGCGCGCGGCGCGCAGCGCACGATGGGCGATCTGGTGCACGTGCTGCAGGAAACGATCGAGTGCCACAAGGTGGTCAAGGTGTTCGGCGGCGAAGCGTACGAAGCCAGGCGGTTTCTCAAGACGGCGCAGATGCTGCGCGGCTTCCTCATGCGCGAGCAGATCGCCGCTTCGCTGACGACTCCGATCACGCACGTCCTTGCCGCCACGGCGGTGGCGGTCATCATCTACATAGCGATGCAGGACACGGTCGGCACGCGCGCTACCGTGGGCGAGTTCGCCTCGTTCATGACGGCGATGATGATGCTGCTTGCGCCGATCAAGCACCTGACGGAACTGAATCCGCACATCCAGCGCGGCCTCGCCGCCTCCGAAAGCGTATTCGGCCTGATCGATACGCCGGCCGAGGAAGACACGGGCCACACCACCATCGGCCGCGCGCGGGGCGAAGTGGTCTTCGAGAATGTGAGCTTCACCTACCCGACGCGCGTCGAGCCGGCGCTCGCCGGCATCGATCTCAAGATCCGTCCGGGCGAGACGCTCGCGCTCGCCGGCCCTTCGGGCGGGGGCAAGACCAGTCTCGTCAATCTCCTGCCGCGTTTCTATTCGCCAGGGGCCGGACGCATCCTGCTCGACGGCCACGACATCCAGTCGCTTACCCTCGCGAGCCTGCGCACGAACATCGCCTTGGTGAGCCAGGAGATCGTGCTGTTCAACGATTCGATCCGGGCCAACATCGCCTATGGGCGCATGACCGGCGCCTCCGAGAAGGAGGTGATCGCTGCCGCCGAGGCCGCGCATGCCATGGGATTCATCCGCGAGACGCCCGATGGCCTGCAGACGCTGATCGGCGAGAACGGGCTGCGCCTCTCGGGCGGGCAGCGGCAACGCCTCGCGATCGCGCGCGCGCTGCTCGCGAACGCACCGGTGCTGATCCTCGATGAAGCGACCTCCGCCCTCGACTCGGAATCGGAGCGCCAGGTGCAGGCGGCCCTCGATACGCTGATGCGCGGGCGCACCACCATCGTCATCGCCCACCGGCTCTCGACCATCGAGCGCGCCGACCGCATCGCCGTGCTCGAGCGCGGCCGGGTGGTCGAGCTCGGCACTCACGCCGAGCTCCTCGCGCGCGACGGAATCTACGCGCGCCTCTACCGCATCCAGTACGCCGCCGAGCGCGCGGCGGCATGAAGATCGTTCACACGGAATCCTCGCTCGGCTGGGGCGGGCAGGAGCTGCGCATCCTCGCCGAATCGCAAGGACTCGCGCGGCGCGGCCATCAGCTCGCGCTCCTCTGCCCGCTCGAGGCCCGCATCTACGCCGAAGCGCCGAATTGGGGCTTACGCACGGTCGCGCTGCCCATCGCTACCAAGCGGCTCGATGGCCTCTCCGCGCTGCGCGGCTGGCTGAGGGCCAATCCGTGCGACGTGCTCAGTACGCACAGCTCCACCGATTCGTGGCTGAGCGCGCTCGCCGCGATCGGCATGCGAGTGCCGATCGTTCGCACCCGGCACATCTCGGCGCCGGTGCCCCGCAACGTGCTCACGCGCTGGCTCTATGGCCGCGCCACGCGCATCGTCACCACCGGCGAGGCTCTGAAACGCGGACTGGTCGAGCGTACGGGCGTGCCCGCTCAGCGAATCGAATCCGTGCCCACCGGCGCCGATCCGGCGGTTTATTCACCGGGAGACAAATACGCCGCGCGCCTGCATCTCGGCCTGCCGAAGGAAACGACGCTCATTGGCATCGTCGCGACCCTGCGTAGCTGGAAAGGGCATCGGCACTTGCTGCAGGCGCTGCCAGCCAGGGCGATGCTCGTCATCGTGGGCGATGGCCCGCAGCGTGAGGCGCTGGAAGCGCAAGTCCGAACTTCAGGGATCGAGGGCCGAGTCCGCTTCGCCGGCAACCAGCGCGACGTGGTGCCCTGGCTCCAGGCGCTCGACATCTTCGCGCTGCCTTCGTACGCCAATGAAGGCGTCCCGCAGGCGCTTCTACAGGCCATGCTCGCTGGCCTGCCGTGCGTCACGACCAACGTCGGTGGCATCGGCGAGCTGGCCGTGGACGGCAGTACGGCGCTCGTAGTGCCGCCTGAAAGTGTTGCCGCGCTAGGCACGGCGCTCGAGCGCTTGATGAACGACGAGGCGCTGCGCAAAACGCTTGGCGCGGCCGCTCGGCAGCACTGCATCGAACGCTTTGCCTATGAGCGGATGCTGGACCGCATGGAGACGATCTACCGCGAGGCCGCGGCCTATTTGGAGCGGTAGGTCTTCGGCGCAGTGGCGACGTCGGATCGCTGCCGGATGAGCTCCAGCACGGACTCGTCTTTTGCCTGCTCGCCGTGCGGCACGAAGAGTGCCTTGCCGCGCGTGGCGGCGTTCTCGCGCGCCGGCGTGAGGTAATAGGTGGCGATGCTCTTGCGGTATATGCCCGGCGGACAAGTGAGCGGCTCGGGCAAGCCATGCCAGGCGTGCGTGGTGTCGAAGATGACGGCGCGGTTGAACCGGCAATCGACAGCCTTTATGAGCTCTTTCGGGCCAGTGTTGTCGGCATCGTGCGTCCACAGGCCGAGCGCGCCGCCCCAGGCGGGATCCCAGCCGCTCGTCAGGTACACGATGAGATTCAGGCGGCGCTCGAGCTCGAGCTTCGGGTGCAGCGAATAGTCGAGGTGCACGTTCAGCTTGCCGCCGCGGCCGTGGAGGTGCCAGCCGCCGCCGTGCAGACCGGCATCCGCACGCAGGCCCTCGATGCCGGTCAAAGCCCGCAGTTCGCGGAGAAACCCATCGTTGAGATACGCAAAGACCCCGTAGGTCGCCGGTGGAAACCGATCCCAGTGATTGAGCGCGCGCTTCTCCTCGATAGGATTGCTGTATTGCATCCAGGAAGCATCGTCGAACGGCGGAATGTCGCGCTCGAGCATTTCGGCGACCTCCGGTTCGAAGAAGTCGTCGATCACGACGTGCGGGAACGGCTGCGCCTCGGCGAAGGCGCCGCGTAGTCCGTTCCAGTCGATATCGTTCCGGATCATGCCGAGTCAGGATTGTAATAGCCGTCAGCGGCTACGGCGGTAGCTGGTCACGGCCGTCGGCGATAATTTGGACATGCTCCTCGTTACCGGCGGGGCCGGCTTCATTGGCTCCAACTTCGTGCTCACAACCCTCGCGCACAGCGGCGAACCGATCGTCACGCTTGACAAACTGACGTACGCCGGCAGCTTGATGAACCTCGCCGCAGTCAGCGCCGATTCCCGGCATTCCTTCGTGCGGGGCGATATCTGCGACCGAGAACTCGTGCGCAGCTTGCTGCGCAACTACCAGCCGCGCGCGATTGTGCACTTCGCGGCCGAGAGCCATGTCGATCGGTCGATTGCCCGCCCCTCGGAGTTCGTGCAGACCAACGTCGTCGGTACCTGGTGTCTCTTGGAGGAAGCGCGCGCGTACTGGAATGACGCCGGCAAGGAACCGGCTTTCCGCTTCCTGCATATTTCGACCGACGAGGTCTACGGGTCGCTGGAGGCGAACGAACCGGCATTCACCGAAGAGCGCCCGTTCACGCCGAACAGTCCTTACGCGGCCTCGAAGGCCGCCGCCGATCATCTAGTGCGTGCCTACTTCCACACGTATGGCCTGCCGGTCCTTACGACCAATTGCTCGAACAACTACGGGCCGCATCAGTATCCGGAGAAGCTCATGCCGCTGATGATCCGCAACGCGGTGGCCGGGAAGAAGCTGCCCGTCTACGGCGATGGGCGCAATGTGCGCGACTGGCTGTACGTGGGCGACCACTGCGCTGCGCTGCGCGCCGTCCTGGCGAAGGGGCGTCCCGGTCAGACCTACAACATTGGGGGCGAGAGCGAGCGCGATAACAACGAGGTCGTCCAAACCCTCTGCAGGCTGCTCGATCACGCGAGGCCGCGCCAAAGCGGGTCCTACGCCGATCTGATCGCATTCGTGACCGACCGGCCCGGCCACGACCGCCGGTACGCCATGAACATTTCCAAAATCCGCGGCGAGCTCGGGTGGCAGCCGGCCGAGAGCTTCGAGACCGGCTTGGCGAAGACAGTACAGTGGTATCTCGCGAATATGGAACGCCACTTCGCGGAGGCTGCAACGTGAAGGGAATTCTTCTGGCTGGCGGTTCGGGGACCCGGCTGTACCCGGTCACGCAGATCGTATCGAAGCAGCTGCTGCCGGTGTACGACAAGCCGATGGTGTACTACCCGCTCACGACGCTGATGCTCGCCGGAATACGGGACATCCTGCTCATCTCCACGCCGCACGACACGCCTCGCTACCAAGAACTTCTGGGCGATGGCAAGCGGTGGGGCCTGCGCCTCAGCTACGCCGTGCAGCCCAAGCCGGGCGGCATAGCCCAGTCATTGCTGATCGGCCGCGAATTCATAGGCGGCGAGCCGTTGGCGCTGATCCTGGGCGACAACATTTTCTACGGGCATGAAATGCAGAGCGTACTGAGGCCGGCCATGCAGCGCGCCCGGGGCGCGACGGTATTCGCCTATCCGGTGAAGGATCCCGAGCGCTACGGCGTCGTCGAATTCGATTCGCGGGGCAACGCGAAAAGTATCGAGGAAAAACCAAGGCAGGCACGCTCCCGCTATGCCATCACAGGCTTTTATTTTCTCGACGCGCATGCGGTCGACATCGCGGCGGGGCTCAAGCCATCGGCGCGTGGCGAGCTGGAAATCACCGACGTATTGCGCGAGTACCTCCAGCGCGGCGAGCTCGAAGCGATTCCGCTCGGCCGGGGCTTGGCTTGGCTCGACACGGGCACGCACGAGGCCTTGCTCGAGGCGGCCCACTTCATCGAGACGATCGAGCGTCGGCAGGGTCTGAAGATCGCCTGTCCGGAGGAAGTGGCTTACAGGATGGGCTACATCGATGCAGGCCAGCTCGAGGAGCTGGCGCGGCCGCTCGAGAAAAGCAGCTACGGGCAATACCTGCGCAGCGTCCTTTCAGAATGGATTCATCGATGAAAGTGCTGCCTACCGACTTGCCGGAGGTCGTGCTGCTCGAGCCGAAAATCTACGAGGACCGTCGCGGCATTACTTACGAGAGCTTCAACCAGCGGACATTCCGGGAGGGAACCGGCACGGACCTGTCGTTCGTGCAGGAGAATCGGTCCCGCTCGGTGCGCAACACGATCCGCGGCATCCACTATCAGCTTGGCAGACCACAAGGCAAGCTGATCGGCGTGCTGAGCGGTGAGATCTACGATATCGCCGTGGACTTCCGGCGCAGCTCGCCGCGATTCGGCAAATGGACGGCCTTTAACCTCGCGGCGTCAACGCCGCGCTACGCCTGGATTCCAGCCGGCTTCGGCCACGCCTTTCTTGCGGTAACGGAGGGCGTCGAGGTCGTCTACAAAATGTCGGAGTTCTGGGCGCCTGAACTCGAGCGCGTCATTCGCTGGAACGATTCGGACCTCGGCATTCGGTGGCCGTTGCGCGGCGAGCCGGTGCTCTCGAAACGCGATGCCGACGCCGTGCGCTTCAAGGAAGCCGAGGTCTTCGCGTGAAGGTGCTGCTGACCGGCCGCACTGGCCAGGTCGGCGCGGAACTGCAGGCGATCCTGCGAACGGCGACGGCTACCGATCGTGCGAGCCTTGATCTCGCCGACGGCGACGCCATCCGCCGCACGGTGCGCGAAGTAAAGCCCGATGTCATCGTCAACGCCGCCGCCTACACGGCTGTCGATCGTGCGGAGGTCGAGCCGGACCTTGCCATGCGCATCAACGCCGCGGCGCCCGGCGTCCTTGCCGAAGAGACGCACCGCTCCGGCGCGCTCCTCGTGCATTACTCGACGGACTACATATTCGACGGCAGTAAGCGCGCGCCGTATATGGAATCCGACGCAACGAATCCTCTCGGCGTGTACGGACGCTCGAAGCTCGAAGGCGAGAAACGCATTCGCGCTTCGGGCTGCCGGCACCTCATCGTTCGCACGGCCTGGGTCTACGGACGCGGCAGCAACTTCGTGCGCGCCATCCTGCGGCAGGCGGAGAAGGGCGCGGCCCTGCGCGTCGTCGATGATCAACACGGGGCGCCGACCTGGTCGCGTGATATCGCTCGCGTGACGAGCGAGCTTTTGGCGAAGCGTGCCGAGGGTACGTTCAATGTTTCGGCGGCAGGCATCACGAGCTGGTACGAGGTGGCACTCGAGGTACTGCGCCTTGGCGGCTACAACGCAGAGGTGATGCCGGTCAGCAGTAAAGCGTACGGCGCGAAGGCCCCGCGTCCAGCCTATTCCGTACTCGACAACGGCAAGCTGCGCGCCGCGGGCATTGCGCCGATTGGCGAGTGGCGCGGCCGGCTTGCCGAGCATCTAAAATCGGCGGCCTGATGGAATTTACCGATCTCAAGACGCAATACCGTGCGCTGCAAGGCGAAATCGACGCGCGGATGCGCCGCGTGCTCGAGCACGGCCAATATATTCTCGGGCCGGAGGTGCGGGAGCTCGAGGAGAAGCTCGCCGCGTTCACCGGTGCAAAGCATTGCATTACCGTTGCCTCCGGCACGGAAGCGCTGCTCGTCGCATTAATGGCCCTCGGCATCAAGCCGGGCGACGAGGTCATCACTACGCCCTTTACCTTTGTTGCCACCGCCGAGATGATCGTGCTGCTCGGCGCCAAACCGGTGTTCGTCGACGTGGAAGAGGACAGCGCGAACATCGATGCCTCCCGCATCGCCGCCGCCGTGACCCCGAAGACGCGTGCCATCATGCCCGTTTCGCTCTATGGCCAGCCGGCGGACATGGATGAGATCAATGCCATCGCCGCTCGCCATCGCCTGCCGGTGATCGAGGACGGCGCGCAGAGCTTCGGAGCGCAATACAAGGGCCGGCGCAGCTGCAACCTGTCGACCATCGGTACCACCAGTTTCTTTCCGTCGAAGCCGCTCGGCTGCTACGGCGACGGCGGCGCGCTTTTCACGAGTGACGACGGGCTCGCTCAGGCCTTGCGAGAGATCCGCCACCACGGCCAGAGCGGTCGCTACCAGCACACGCGTGTCGGGGTTGGCGGACGCATGGATACCTTGCAGTGCGCGGTGCTGCTTGCCAAGCTCGGCCGCTTTCACTGGGAGCTCGACCGGCGAATCGCGCTTGGGCGACGGTACGATGAACTACTCGGGCAGTTCAGGCCGATCCGCGTGAAGCCGGACCGGACCAGCGTCTATGCGCAGTACACGCTGCGCACGCCGCAGCGTGATCGCATCCAGGAAGCACTCATGGCGAAGGGAATACCGACGGCGGTGCACTACCCGCAATCGCTACATCACCAGCCCGCGTATGCAGTCAACTACCGCGGGCTTTCATTTCCCACGTCGGAGAAGCTCGCGCGCGAGGTGATGAGCCTGCCAATGAGCGCCGATCTGTCGGAGAAGGATCAGGACTCGATTGCCGCGGCAGTACGAGCGGCCTAAAGACGCCAGACCGCCAGACCGGCGTCTTTCAGCTCGTGCGGGTCGAAAACGGCGTGCAGGTCGACAAAAAGGGCGCGGGGCACCGCTTTAGCGGCATAAGCGGCCGGGCGACGCGCGACGAGCTCGCGGTGCGGCACGGCCAATATCACCACCTGAGCGCGCGGTAGCCCTTGCCAAGGCTCGAGTTCGAGCCCGTAAGCCTCCTGCACCGCCGTGGCGTCGGCGAGAGGATCGTGCACGTGCACGCGCATGCCGTGGGACCGCAGGTCCGAGACGAGATCGGCAACTTTCGAGTTCCGCACGTCCGGACAGTCGGCCTTGAAGGTCACGCCGGCGACGATGGCGGTCGCACCGTGCGCGGCAACGCCGTCGGTGGCGAGGCGCTTCACCACCGACTGGCTTACGAAGTGCGCCATGCCGTCGTTGATGCGCCTGCCGGCCAGGATCACCTGCGGGTGGTAGCCGAGCATCTCGGCCTTGTGCGTGAGGTAGTACGGGTCGACGCCGATGCAATGTCCGCCGACGAGGCCCGGGTGAAAGGGGAGGAAATTCCATTTCGTTGCCGCCGCGCGCAGCACTTCGGCAGTATCGAGGCCCATCCGGTGGAAGATGATCGACAGCTCGTTCATGAGCGCGATGTTGAGGTCGCGCTGCGTGTTCTCGATGACCTTCGCAGCTTCAGCGACGCGGATGCTCGGTGCGCGGTAAACGCCGGCCTGCACCACGCGTTCGTAAAGCTGCGCCACGAGCTCGAGCGTCTCGGCGCTATCGCCCGCCACGACTTTGGTGATGGACTCCAGCCGGTGCTGCCGATCGCCCGGATTAATGCGCTCGGGCGAATAGCCGACCCTGAAGCCTTCGCGCCAGCGCGAGCGTGATGCACGTTCCAGCACTGGTACGCACTCTTCTTCGGTGCAACCGGGATAGACCGTCGACTCGATGATGATGGTCGCACCGCGCTTGAGATTGCGCCCGGCGGCTTCGCACGCATCGAGCAGCGGCCGCAGATCCGGACGCCGAGCTTCGTCAACCGGCGTCGGCACCGCGATAATGATGAAGTCGGCTGTGCGCAGCGCCGCCGCATCGGCAGTGCAGACGAGACTGCGTGCGCGGGCAAACGCTTCGGCGGACAGCTCACCGGTCGGATCCTGCCGGTCGAGCAATCGTGCGATCTTGCGATCGTCTCTATCGTAGCCGACCGTCGGACAGACGGCGCCGAACGCAGCCGCTAGCGGCAGCCCGACGTAGCCTAGTCCGATGACGGCGACTCGCATACTCGATTGTAATATCCGCCGATGCCGTCTCCCGGGCAGAAGGTCGAGTCCGCCGTCCTCATCGCGCTATGTATTGTCTTGCCGCTTTACGAGGCGCCGAAGAACCTCGCCTGGCTGGTCTATATCCTCATCTGGTTTGCCAACCGGGCGCGCACGCGAGACTTCGGCGGCGCTTGGGACCTGTGGGACACCCTGATCGCCGCCTGGATCGCGTCGACGTTCGTGGTCGCGGCGTTTGCCGGATTGCATGGCAGCGAATGGCGCGGCGCGCTCGACTCCGTGCGCTATGGAATGGTGCTCTGGCTGTTGAGACGCAGCCGCTTTACGGAGAGGCAGCTACGGCTGCTGTTGGGCGCACTCGTTTTTTCCGCGGTGCTCGGCGTTGGCATTGCGGCCTGGCGGGTATGGGCGGGAACGCACGAGCGCATCGAACTCAACTCCGTCGGTCACGTCAACCACACCGCCATCTACCTCGCCATCGTGCTTGGTTTGTGCGTCTCATGGCTCTTCGCTGGCCCGCTGCGGTTTGTAGCTGGCGTCGCCGCGGCCGTGCTCCTTCTTGCACTCTTTGCAACGGCAAGCCGTGGGGCGCTTGCCGCTGGCGTTCTCGCATCGGGCGTAATCGCCGCGGCGTGGTGGCGGCGTTCACGCTGGCCGGCGCTCGGCATGGCCATCGTGCTCGCGGCGACGGCGCTGGTCGCGGTATTCGGCAGTGCGACGGTGTTCGAAAAGCAGAAGGCGCAGTTCGCCCAAGGAGACATCCTGAACTTGCGTGGCCGTGCCTGGGACATCGCAGTCGGCGCTTGGGAAAGACATCCCTGGTTCGGCGTGGGCATCGACAACTTTTCGCTGCTCACGCGTGCCGAGGAGGAGCCGTACCGCACGCTCTTTACGCACGCGCACAGCCTGTATCTCAACACGCTCGCGGAGCGCGGCGTAGTGGGTGCCTCGCTCGTGCTCGTACTGCTTTTTGCCGCGCTCGTAGCGCTCGTGCGTGCGCGGCCGCGGCCGCCCGACTCCGCGCAAGCTTGGCTGCTCTGGGGGGCGGCACTCGCCGCGTGGATCGTGACCGCCGTTGCTGGGATCGTGAACACGACGCTACACCACGAACACGCACTGCTCGTCGCGCTGCTGCTCGGGCTGTGGCTCGGTAGCCGGCAGCGGGCTTAGGACGCCGGAGGCAGCCTCACGTAACGGCGACTTTCGTCGGGCGCGTCCTATAATCCGGCACCTCTCGACGCCAGCATGTCCACCATCCTCATCACCGGCGCTTCCGGCTTCGTGGGAAGCACGCTCTTCGGCATGGCGGCGCGCGGCGACCTGGATGGCCCACATCGCTTTGCGCCACTGCCCGACAGCGTGGACCTGCGCCAGCCCGACGGCGTGCAACGCGCGCTGGAGGCGGCCGAGTACGACGCGGTGCTCCATCTCGCCGCCCTCTCGTTCGTACCCGAGTCGATCGAGCGGCCGAGCGAAACCTATGCCGTCAACCTGCACGGCACGATCCACCTGCTCGAAGCGCTGACGAAGCGCGGCTTCAAGGGAGCGTTTCTGTATGTCAGCTCGGGCGAGGTCTACGGCGCTGTCCCAGCCGAGGCGCTGCCGGTTACCGAGGAGCGGGCACCGCGGCCGCGCAACCCCTACGCGGCGTCGAAGCTCGCCGCCGAAGCCTATTGCTGCCAGGCGAGCACGACCTCGTCCATGCGCATCGTCGTCGCACGGCCCTTCAATCACATCGGGCAGGGACAGTCCGAGCGATTCTTCGTGCCCGCCATGGCGCGGCAGATCGCCGACATCAAGCAGGGGCGTTGCGCGCCGCGAATCGAGGTCGGCAATATGGACGTGACGCGTGACTTCTCCGACGTGCGCGATGTCGTGCACGCGTATCTGCGGCTCCTCGCGCAGGGCAGACCGGGAGAGATCTATAACGTCTGCTCCGGCATCGAGCGCAACGTCGGCGATGTCCTGCGCCGCATGCTGGAGCTCGCACGGGTCGACGCCGCGATCGAGGTGGTAGCCGGGAACGTGCGGCCGAACGAGCAAAGGCGCCATTGCGGCTCGAATCGCAAGCTGTGCGACGATACCGGCTGGCAGCCGAAAATACCGTTCGAGCAATCGCTGCGCGATCTGCTGCGCAGCGGGACGCCGACCCTATGACAAAGAAGGCACTGATCTCCGGCATCACAGGCCAGGACGGCGCGTACCTGACGAAGCTGCTTCTGCAGAAGGGCTACGAGGTGGCCGGCTTGCTGGCGCGCCGCTCAAGCGACACGCGGTGGCGACTGCGCGAGCTCGGCGTACTCGATTCCATCCAGCTGATCGACGCCGATATCGGCGACCTTTCATCCATCGTGCGCGCGCTGCATGCGGCCACGCCGGACGAGTACTACAATCTTGCCGCGCAGAGCTTCGTCGCGACGTCCTGGGCGCAGCCGCTGCTCACCGCGGACGCCACGGCGGTCTCGGTTGCCATCGCGCTCGAGGCGATCCGGCTCACGCAGCCGAAGATCCGCTTCTACCAGGCATCGACCAGCGAGATGTTCGGAAAGGTCCAGACGGAGCGGCAGGACGAGTCGACGCCCTTCCATCCGCGCAGTCCCTATGGCGTGGCGAAGCTCTACGGCCATTGGATTACGGTCAACTACCGTGAGAGTTTTGGCATGCACGCTTCGAGCGGCATCCTCTTCAACCACGAATCGCCGTTGCGCGGCATCGAGTTCGTCACGCGCAAGGTGACCGACGCGGTGGCGCGCATCAAGCAGGGCAAGCAGCGCGAGCTGCGCATGGGCAACCTGGAGGCGCGGCGCGACTGGGGCTTCGCCGGTGACTACGTCGAAAGCATCTGGCTCATGCTGCAGCAAGCGCAGCCGGACGACTACGTGGTCGCGAGCGGCCGCAGCGCCAGCGTGCGCGACATGTGTCGCATGGCGTTCGGCCATGTAGGCCTCAACTACGAGGACCATGTCGTGGTCGACCGGCAGTTCCTCCGACCGGCCGAGGTCGACGTCCTTTGCGGCAACGCGGCCAAGGCCGAGCGCAAGCTCGGCTGGAAGGCGAAGACCTCGCTGGAGGACCTGATCGCGATGATGGTGGATGCGGACATGCGGCGCGTGGCCGCGGGCGGCTGATGCCGCACGCCGCGAGCCGCAAGGCCGAGCTCGTCCTTCTTGTCGCGCTTTGCCTCTTTCTGCCGCTGTACGAAGCGCCGAAGAACGTCTTGTGGGTCTCCTATACGGGAATCTGGCTCGCGAACCGGGCCCGCGTCGGAGATTTTGGCGGCGCCTGGGATCTATGGGACACGCTGATCGCCGCATGGATCGCGTCACCTTTCGTCGTCGCCATTTTCGCCGGCCTGCATGGCAGCGAATGGCGCGGCAGCGTCGACCTCGTGCGCTACGGCGGGCTGCTCTGGATGGCGAAGCGCAGCCGCTATTCGGCCGGCGAGACGCGCTCGGTCCTGTACGCACTCTTCGTCTCGGTGGTGATCGGGCTCGCCATGGCCTTCGTGAACCTGTGGAGCGGCAAGAACGACGTCGTCGAGATCAATTCGGTCGGGCATGTCAGCCACACGTCGGTCTATGTCGCGATCCTGCTCGGCGCCGCCGCCGCGTGGTGCTTCGCGGAATGGCGGCTCCCGGCCGCCGCTTTGACGATCTTCCTGCTCGGCGCGCTGGTCACCGCGGCGAGCCGAGGCGCCGTAGGTGCCGGGCTCGTGACGCTGGTCGTCCTTGGAGCCGCGTGGTGGCCCCGCTCGCGCAAGCCGCTGGCGGTCGCGGCCCTCACCACGGTCATCGCAATCGCGGCGGCGCTGGGCAGCAACGCAGACGTCATCCGCAAGCACCAAGCCAACGTGGATCGGAACAACGTGCTCTCGTCGCGCGACGCCATCTGGCGCACCGCGCTCGCCGCGTGGCAACGGTATCCGCTATTTGGCGTCGGCGTCGACAACTACCCGCGCATCACGGCACAGCAGGTGCGGGAGTGGCAGACCGAAGCGGGCAAGTCCTTCGATGCTTCGCGCTACTTCTTCATCTCACACGCGCACAGCTTGTACCTGAATACGCTCGCGGAGCGCGGCATCGTGGGCACGGCGGTGCTCGTCGCGGTGCTGCTCGCGTGGCTGGTCTTTCTCGTGCGCAACCGGCCCCGACGGCAAAGCTCGGCAGACGATGCGCTGCTATGGGGCTGCGCCGCATCGGCATGGCTGGTGAGCGTCATCGCCGGCGCCGTGAACACGACGCTGCACCACGAGCACGGCATCCTCGCTAGCCTGTTCCTCGGCCTGTGGCTTGCGCGATTGAAGCAGCACATTCGCTGAGCACTTCCACCACGCTCACGCCAAGCTCGAGCGATCGTGCGTCAGAACGCCCGGCCGCTATGCTTTCAGCGAACTCGCGCACGGCGACAGTGAGCGGCGGTTCCGCGGCATAGTGCGTCGGGCGCTCATTGACGAGGACGACGCCCGGTGATTGATGCTCGTCGTAGACGACGGTGCCTCGTTCGCAGAGTGCCTCGAATCGCCGCGTCTTTACCGCGAGGATGTTCGAAACCAGCAACGTCGCGCGCACGGCAGCGGCAAACTCGAGCTCGATCTGGATCGACTCGCCCGAGTCCGCGCCATGGCGGGCCGTTGCGACCTTCATGGCCGACGATCGCAGGGGCTTCGCCGACATGACATCCAGGCACATGGCGATATCGTGCGAGCCCCAATCCCATAGCGGCGGGGTGTCGGCGCGGAATGGACCGATACGCCCCGCGCGCGAGCGAATGGCGCGCAGCGGGCCGAGTCCCGGCAGCACGGACTTTAACGCGCGAAATCCGGGATGGAACAATTGCGTGTGCTCGACCATCGCCGTCAGCCGCATGGCGGCGGCTTGCCGGGCGAGTGCGCGGGCCTGCGCGACATCCATCGTGAGCGGCTTTTCGATCAGGACGTGCAGGCCGCGCTCCATGGCCGCGCTGGCGATCTCGGCGTGCGTCGCCGTCGGCGTGGCGATGATCAGGCCATCGAGCCCGGTCTCGATGAGGCTGCGCCAATCGTGGCGGCCGGCGACGCCGGCGAGCCGCACCGCCGGCAGCGCGGCGATCGTATCGATGTAGTTCCGTCCCCACGCGCCAGCGCCGACCAGACCCAGGCGCACGCGGGAAGGCATCTCAAAGCACTTGCAGCTCGGGTAGCGGGACGATGAAGCGCCCGCCCGCCTGGCTGAAGCGCGCGTGCTTCTCCATGATTGGCTTGGCGAAGTTCCACGCCAGGACGACCAGGTAATCGGGACGGCGCTGGTAGATCGCATCGCTCGGCAACACGGGAACATGCAAGCCGGGCGTGAACTTGCCCTGCTTGAGCGGACTGTCGTCGACGATGAAGTCGACCATGTCGGCCGTGATGCCTAGGTGATACATCAGTGTGGTCGCTTTCGCTGGCGCGCCGAAACCCGCCACTCGCTTGCCTTCCGCCCTGAGCCGCCGCAGCAAGGCAAGGAGCTCGGCCCCTAGCCGGTCGACGCGCCGGGCGAGCGCAGCATAAGTGCTCATCGAGCGGAGTCCCACCTGCTCCTCGAGGCGCAAGGCCTGCTCCACCGACGCGCCGACGCGGTGCGGCCCGCCAATGCGCTGCGCCACGCAGCGTATGGACCCGCCGTGAGTGTCGACCCGCGTTGCTTCGATGAGCTGCAAACCATGCGTCGCAAGAAAGGGAATCAACGGACCGACGGAGTGGTAATCGATGTGTTCGTGATAGATGGTGTCGAACAGGATCTTCTCTACCAGATCGACGAGGTAGGCAACCTCGAAGACGACCACGCCGCCGGGCGCGAGCAGGCGAGAAAACCCGCGAATGACGGCATCCAGCTCGTCGATGTGCGCAAGCACATTGTTCGCCGTAATGACGTCGGGGCGGCCGTGCTCCGCGACGATCTTGTCGGCGAGATCCGGCGCGAAAAACGCCGTGATCGTCGGAATGCCCATCCGGCGGGTCGCCTCGCCGATCTCGAGCGCCGGATCGACGCCCAGCACCCGCCAGCCGCGTTCGCGGAAGATCTTGAGCAATGTGCCATCGTTCGAGCCGATCTCGACGACGAAGCCGTTGCCCCGCGGGGCGAAGCGCACGGCGACGTACTCCGCGTAGTCACGGAAATGACGCACAAAGGCGGGAGAGGTTCCGGAGACGTAAAGGTAGTGCTCGAAGAGCACCTTCGAGTCGATGACATCCAGAAGCTGTAGGTGCCCGCAGCTTTCGCAGAGGAAGACGTCGAGCGGGAAACGCGGTTGTTCGCGCGAAAGCGCCTCCGCAGCCACGAAATCGTTCGCGAGCGGAATCGGCGCGAGCGAGAGGGCTTTGCCGAGCTTCGTCGCGCCGCAGAGACGGCAGGTGCCGCGTCGGCGGCAGATCGCTTCAGTGGCGGACACGCTACTTGTTGATTGCTGCGATGCGCACGACGTCGGCCTCGTAGACCGCCTGCGCGCGTGAATTGCGGCCGAGGACAAGGAAAGACGCCTTCTGCGGGAACACCATCGCGTGATCGATCATCGGCGGCGTGAAGAAAAGCTGCCCCTGCCGAACCATGACCTTCTTCGCCTGACGGTTGCTGCCGTGCTGGCGGTGCCAGTATTCGATCGCGCCTGAAAGGACATAGCAGAAGTGCCAGTCGGTCCGGTGGTAGTGATTGGCACGCACGGCGCCGCGCTTCGAATGGATGAGAACGGCGCTCTCCATCATCAGGTCGACCAGCGGCTGGATCTCGCCGCGCGCGTCGGAGAACGGGCGCGCGAGAGGCACGATGACGTCCTTAGGCCAGGCGGCCTGCTCGTCCTTGGTGGGCCGGCGAATCTTCATACTGGACAAACCATGAGGGTTTCATCCTCAATACGGGTAAACCGTGATTGTAGATGCGCATCGATTGCCTGTCCTTCCTTGATCCGTTCCGCTACGGCGGCGGCGGCGAAATGATCACCCGACGGCTGCTCGAGGTCGGCCGCGCCCGTGGACACGACATTCGCCTGCTTTCGGTTCGGCCGCGGCGACGCACCGGGCATGAACGTCCCGACTTCACGCTGCTCATCGATGTCTTCAATCATGCGCATACGTGGAAGTCGCTCGGCGCGTGGCGGGGCTTTGATCGCGTTTTCCTTCAAGCAGCGGCATCCAGGGGCCCGTTTGCGCACCTCACCACCGCCTATGTCGATGTCTGCAATTTGCCTTGGCTGCCGTGCCGGGGCGATGCCGCGCCGGCTTGTCCCTTCAAGCCGCTGCCGCTGGGACGACGCGTCCTCCTGCGCGATCACGACGAGCGTTGCTTCGCGACCGATCCGCTCGTTCGCCAACTCTTCCAGGAAGCGGCCTTCGCTGTCTTTGCCTCGCCGCTGCACCAGGCGACGCACGAACGCGTGCTCGGCATGCAGTTCGCGCGCTCCCATGTGCTGCGTCCGATGATCGACACGTCCCGATTCCGCAATAAGCATGGCAAGCGCGATATCGAATATCTGTTCGTCGGCGTGATCAGCGATGCGAAAGGATTGGCCGAAATGCGCGCGCGCTTCCGCAATTCCGACATCCACCTGATCGGGCGACTCGCGCCGGGTGCGGAACTCGACTTCGGCCGTCACGTGCCGCATCAGCCTTATGAAGCGATGCCAGACTGGATGAACCGCGCGCGCAACTTCGTATTCCTTCCACAATGGCCCGAACCGCAGGGCCGCGTGGTCTGCGAGGCGGCCCTGTGTGGCTGCAATATCATCTGCAACGACAAGGTCGGGGCGCTGTCCTTCGGCTTTGACCTCGCCGACCCCATCCATTACACCAACGTGGAAGAGGATTTCTGGCGCACCGTGGAGCGAGCCGGGTGACCGACGCGTACTACTCGCAGCCGCGCGCCGACGTCGCCGCGTTGGTTCCTGATAACGCGCAGCGCGTCCTCGACGTGGGCTGCGGCTTCGGCGCGCTGGGCCGCGAGCTCACCGCCAGGAAGCCACGCATCATGCATGGCATCGAACGCAATGCCGCTGCGGCGCGCCACCTCCAGGATGTCTATCAGCGCTACGTGATCGGCGATGGTGAAGCCGGGCTCGAAGAGCTTCGCGGCGAGCGCTACGACTGCATCGTGTTCGCCGACGTGCTGGAGCATCTCGTCGACCCTTGGGCTGTGCTCAAAAAGGCGAGCCAAATGCTCGCGCCCGGCGGCGCAGTCGTCGCGAGCATTCCGAATGTGCGCAATATCGCCGTGCTCTTCAACCTGGCGCTGCGCGGCCGATGGCGCTATGAGGATTCGGGGTTGCTCGACCGCACGCACCTGCGCTTTTTCACCCGCACCGAGATCTACGAGCTGTACGCCTCCGCCGGCCTCACCATAGAATGCATCGAGGTCAATCGCGACCGGTTCCGGCCGATCTTGCGCCTCGTCGCCGCGCTGCCGACTTTGCTCATACCCGACTTGGGCGTCTGCCAATTCTTGGTGCGCGGCCGCGCTATGGCGTCCGCGTGAAGATCGTCGTTGTCAGCTCCCTTACGCCTATCGCGACGGCGAACTACCTCGTCCAAGCGATGAAACGCGCTGGCGACGAGCTTCTCGTGATTTCCGATGTAGCCTCGCCGCATGCCGACGTAACGACTTCTGGCGGCTCGCACGACGTGTCCGCCATTTGCCGGCGTCGCGGCTTCGCGCCGGACCTTGCCTTCTTCATCGAGGGCGGCACGATGCAAGTGCTGCCCACGGGCCTTGAGCGTTTGGCCTGCCCGGCGGCTTGGTACGGCATCGATAGCCACACCAACTGCGAAGGTCACGTGCGCCTCGCGCGCCTCTTCGATCTGTCCTTCATCTGTCACAAGCAGTTCCTGCTGCGCATCGAGGCTGAAAGTGCGCGGCCGGCGCATTGGCTGCCGGTCGCCTGTCCTAGGGAGCTCCTGCCGGATCCGAATCAGCCGCGAACGATCGACGTAGGTTTCGTCGGTGCCCTGGATGCCGCGCGCTATCCGCAGCGGGTCCGCCGGCTCGAGGCCATCCGCGAGGTCGCTGGCAAGGTCGAGTTCGGCCTCGCGCCCCCGGCCGAAATGATGCAGCGCTACGCGCGGTCGAAAATCGTATTCAACAGCAGCTTCAACAATGACCTCAACATGCGCTACTTCGAGGCGATGGGCGCTGGCGCAGCGCTCCTCACCGACGTGATCACGGAAAGCGGCGTGGAGGAGCTGTTCGAAGCCGGCCGCCATTACCTCGTCTATCGCTCCGATGAGGAGCTCATCGCCACGATCAAGGACCTCTTGGCGGATCCGGAAAAGGCGCGCGTCATCGGCGGCGCGGCGCGCGCGGAGATCGAAGCGCGTCACACCTATGATCACCGCGTTGAGCGGCTGAAGGCCGCTGTGAAAGGCCTGCGGAAGAGCGTGCGGCCCGGTCCGGCCGACTATTTTGCCGCCTTCGCCGCGGTGAACATGCCGGCAGCCGCTCTGCAGTCGGCGGGCAGGGGCTTGCTCGAAATGGGCTCCGGCACCCGTTGGCAGATGCTGAACAAGACGCTCGGCATGACGCTGCTCGCCGCTGGCGCGGCCGGACAGGTCATGTCCCGCGCTTTGAGCCGCTTGCGCCGACAGCCGTAATATCCGCGCCTTGGTGAACCCTCCAAGGACCCTCAGCACCGCCTGCCTTTATCCCGTGCGACGCCAGCCTATGCGCACGCCGTTCGAGTCTCGTTCGTTCGCCAGCTCTCTAAAGTACATGGAGCGGGCAGGCTGCGTCACTTTGTGGCCTCAACGCAAAGTGTGTAGGCGATGTGCAGCGCCAACGTATTGCCGCGCATAAGAGGGTTCGTCTCTAGATTCGCAAGATCGGCAACGTCGGATTTGCCTGGCTCGAATTCACGAATGTTCCTGAAGCCCGCGCTTTCGAGTTGCCGCCGCAGACCATCGAAATCGTAGATGTACCTGTGACCGTAATTCATGAAGACGTCGTTAATCATGGTAAGTGCGTCAGCCGGCGCGTCCGGCTTCGCCATTTGATGCCACTCCCGAATGAACTGGTCGTGGTGGTTTTTTTCGGTGTGGAGGCGCAAGTAGAAATCTAAGTTCGGCACAGCGAGTCGAAGCACCCCGGACGGGGCGAGGACTCGGTAGACCTCGCGCAACAACTGGAGTCCATCCTTGTACGGCAAGTGTTCGTGGACATGCTCGGAAAAAACAAACGCCGCCACGTCGCCTGGAAAGGGCAACGGCTTCGCAAGATTGACGTACAGGATGCCGCCAGTTCGGTTGATCGAACTGTCGGTATTGATCCAACCCGGCAGGATCCGCGGCCCACATCCAAGATGGATTCTTGTCGGCGTGCGAAAATCCTTCTGCCGCAGCCGGATCGGTGTTATCACCCGCGCGTATAGTGTCAGCGCAGCGCCGCGGAGGTGTCGGAGCGCCGTTCTGACGGGCGTTGGTGTGAGTTGCAGCAGGCGGGCTCGCATCGTTCCCCATGCTGTTAATCCAATCGGTTCCATGTGGCTTGTAATTGTAGTCAGATGAAGACTGACGTATCTCTGGCGCGGCATGGCGGGGAAGTGACCCAAAGCGAGCTCGCCACGGGATGCTTACCGCCAGCGCCACAGCAGCGAGCCGATCGAGTTCCTGAAGATCGATGCCGAGGACGGACCTTGCCTGCTGAAAGGGCTCGGGCGGATGCCGCGCGAGCCGCACACGTGCTCAAGGATTTTGTCGAGTTTCTCGGTCGCGACGGTCGGATCTCGAAGATGATGGCTTATAGTCTGGGGTCCCACGCCTGGGCGGTGAAGGTCGAGCGCCTTCGTTACGGAAACTACTTGGCGCTCCCCGCCGCTTGAAGCGTCCGCTGAAGACGCTCTTCGCTCAGCTCGCCGGCCTCTCTTCCATCGGCTTCCTGCTGGCATTCACAAGCCAGCTGCTGCTTTCCTACTACTTTGGTACCTCGGCGGCGCTCGATGCCTATTGGCTCGCCCTGGCCGTTGTGCAGGTATTCACCTTCTATATCGGCCCGGCGCGGGAAGCACTCGTCCCCGAGATTGCGAAGCGCTCGACCGAAGGCGCAAGCCGGTATTTTTCAAGCGCCCTGAACCTGATTCTTCTCTGCCTCCTGGGCAGCGCTGTGGCGATCCTCCTTTTCCGCGGGGCGATCGCAGCCGTCATGGTTGATGCGAACCAACCCGAGCTACGCGACAGGCTGCGGGGCATGCTTCCCCTGATGGTGCCTCTGGCGTTGCTGCTGCCACTGACGGAGCTTTTCAATAACGTGCTGATCGCGTTTCACCGGCTGCTGACGCAGGGCCTGGTGCGCATTGCCTCGAGCGTGGTCTTGATCATCGCGCTCGCTGTGTCGGCGCGATGGGTCGGCATCGATGCGGCGGTGGCGGGCCTGGTGCTTGGCAATCTTCTTGCGCTCGGTCTGCTGTGGCGCACATCGTCGAAGCTCGGGCTCAATTTCGACTGGCATGCGAAGCCGAGCGCAGACGCCGCGTTTCTCCGTCTCGGCGGTGCGCTGCTGATAGCCTTCGCGGCGAGCCAGCTTTATGTGGTTTTCGAGCGGAACACATTCACCGCCTTCGGCGAAGGGGTGGTCTCGGCCTACCAGTACGGCGCCGCGCTCTCGCAAGTACCGCAGATGGTCCTCGTCGGCACGCTCGCCACCGCGGTCTGGCCGCGAGCGCTCGAGGCCGCGCGCAACCGCGACGCCAGGGCGACCGCGAGCCTCCTCGCGGAGAGCTTTACGCTGCTGGTGCCGCTCCTCGCCTTCATCAGCACCTTTGCGCATCTCTTCGCGAAGCCACTCATCTACGTCCTTTTCTTCCGCGGCGCGTTCGACGAGCGCTCGCTCGAGCTGACGACGCAGGCGTTTTCGATCTATGTGCTGGCGCTTCCGTTGCTCGCGATTTCAACGGTCGTGGGTCGCGTGCTCGTTTCCTACCAGGCGGCGCGCCAGCTCGCCATCACCGGCATTGGCAGCGCGGTGGCGGGCTGCGCGGTCCTTGTAATCGCCCGAGAGGCAGGCAGCCTCGTCACTGCGTTCTTCCACTTTCCGGCCAATATCCTGGTGTGGTCCGTGCTCGGCGTCCACGCGATGCGCAGCGTGGTCGATGCGGCGGTGGCGCGGGAGATCGCGCTCAGCATCGCCCGCATATTCCTGCAGGCGCTCGTGCCGGCGCTCATCGTATGGCTGCTTTTTGCACGGCGCGATTACAGCCTGCAAAGCCACATGCAGGTCGCCGCGCAGCTCGCGATTGATCTCGTTCTCAGCGCTGCGACCTACGGCGGAATGCTCTTCGCATTGCGCGCGATCATGAAGAGGCGCGGCCCATGACGGCGCGGCACGTGGCGATCGACGTGAAGAATCTGGCGCTCTACAGCGGCGGTATAGCTGCCCATGGCCGCATCCTCATCGGCGGCTGGCTGGCGGCCCGGCCCGAAATGCGCTTTTCGCTCGTCGGTCCGCCGTTCGATAGCGCATTCCTGGACGGCGTGAAGAACTGGCGCCATGTTCCGGTCGTGTGGCCGGAGTGGCTGCCGCGGCCGCTACGGCATCCCTATTACGACAACATCCTCTTTCCGCGCGCCGTGGCCAGGCTGCGCCCCGAGTTGCTGGTCAGCCCTTATCACGACGTGCGCCTGCCGCAGGCGAGTTCCGGAACGCGCTCCGTAATGATGGTCCACGATACGTGCCTGGAGGATCTTCCGGATCTATATCCGCGGCGCGTGCGTCTGTACTACCTGTACATGCTGGGCGTGAACATGTCGCGCGCCGCGCACATCCTGACCCTGACGCGAGCGAGTCGCGACGCCATTCTCCGGCACTACGACGTCGCGCCCAAGCGGCTTTCCGTCCTGCCGAGTGCCGTGACGCTGGATTTTGGCCCCGAGAACGTGGACCCGGCCGCGGTGGCCGAAGCGCGGACGCGCCATGGCCGGAGCCGCATCCTCTTCTATCCAAGCGGCAGCGACGCGCGCAAGAACATCGGCAGGCTCTTGGAGGCCTTCGCGCTCCTTCTCGCGAACAGCGAGGACTGGGGCCTTCTCGTGACCGGCGACAATGATCCGGGCTGGAGCCGCCATCTGGTCAACGTGCCAGAAGCTACGCGGAAGCGGATCGAATTCCTCGGTCGCTTGGACGAGCGCGCGGTGCAGACCTACTACGCCGCGGCCGACGTCGTCGTATATCCGACCTTGTGCGAGGGATTCGGCCGCCTGTGCCTCGAGGCGATGCGCATGGGCGCACCGCTTGCCTGCTCAGATATCCCGGTACTGCATGAGGTGGCCGGCGGCTATCCCGAGTATTTCGATCCGTTCAATATCGGCGCGATCGCCGATGCCATCTGCAGGGCGCGCAACAAAGGGCGCCGGCCGCCGCAGCGCGACAGCCGCTTCGATGCCGAGCCGGTCGCCCGTGCATTCGTTTCGCTGATGGACGGCATCGTGCATGGCTGACGCGTCGCGCGTCAGCGTGGTGATCCCGTGCTGGCGCTGCGCAAGCACGCTGCCGCGGGCGGTCGGCTCAGTGCTGTCGCAGACAGTGAAACCGCTCGAAGTCATCCTCGTCGACGATGGCAATGTCGACGAAACCCCCGCGGTATTGCGCGAACTCGCTGCACAGTCCCCAACATTGGTGCGCGTCGTCAGCCTGGCGGAAAACCGCGGGCCGGGGGGCGCGCGCAATGCAGGCTGGGATGCGGCGCGCGGCGACCTCATTGCTTTCCTCGATGCCGATGACGCCTGGCATCCGCGCAAGCTCGAGTTGCATCTCGGCTGGCTTTCCACCGGGCCCCAGGTCGTAATGAGTGGCCACAAATCTATGCTGTGCAGCGAGGGTGTGGAGGCACCCCGCATCGGCCCAAATCTCGTCGCACGACGTGCGCAGCTTGGGCGGATGCTGATCTCGAATCCGTTTCAGACGCGGACCGTGATCATCCGGCGTGACGTGCGCTTGCGTTTTGCGGGGCGGTACAGCGAGGACCTGTGTCTTTGGCTGCAGCTCGTCGCGAGCGGGGCACCGTGCTACGTGCTCGACGCGCCGCTAGCGTGTATCTTTCGGCCGGAGTTCAGCACCGGCGGCATGAGTAGTGCGTTGTGGATGCACGAGAAGGGCGAGCTCGCCGCGCTGGCGGCCTTGCGGCGCACCGGCGGCATCAATGGGGTGGGCTGGGTTCTGGCGAGCGGATGGTCGCTCGCCAAATTCGTGCGGCGCGTAGTCATCAGAGGCGTATGACCGATACTGCGAGCAGTCCGAAAATCAGCTTCATCATTCCGGTCCTGCACCTCAAGCGGCCGAAGAATGTCGCGCGTTTTTTCATGCCGCGCTACACCGTGCGCGAAGTCGTGCGCGATCTCACGGATAACGTCTCGCTCGCGAGCGAGATCATCATCGTCTGCAACGGCACCGATTCCGAGCTGCGCGATTTCGTCGAAAAGGATGCGCGCATCCACAAGTTCTGCATCAACAAGGTCAATGTCGGCGTCGCGCGCGGCTGGAACATGGGAGCCGAGCTCGCCGAAGGCGAGGCGCTGTGCTTCGTGAACGACGACGTCGAGATTGGCAAAGGATCGATGGAGGCGCTGTACACCGCGCTCATGCAGTCCCCCGCCATCGGGCAGGTGGGCCCGCGCGGCGCGAAATGGCGCAACGGCCAGCACGTGGCCCTGGTCGGCGAGGAGCAGACGGAGGAGGCCGATGCCGTCTCCGGCTTCCTTTTCATGATCAGGGAGCCGCTGTTCCGCGAAATCGGCGGCTTTGACGTCCGTTACACGCCGGCGGGCTTCGAGGAAGTCGACATGAGCTACGAGATACGCCGCCGCGGCCATAAGTGTCTCGTCGTGCCGAAGCTCGCCGTGCACCACCATCACCACCACGGCGTGAGCGCGTATCGCTCGAGTGTCGATTACTTGGGCAAGAGCATCGATACCCAGGCGCTGCACGAGCGCAATCGCGAGTACTTCCTGAAGAAATGGAAGGGCTTCGATGCTGCGTAGGCTGCGCGGGCGGCTTCGCGCGCTGTGGCCTGTGCGTTATGACGAGAGCTTCTTCACCGCGCGCTGGTTCGAGAACTGGCAGCGGCTGGCGCCGGTGCTCGGTGCGCTGCTCACGCACAATAAGAGCTCGCGCACGTTCTTCGACTACGGCTGCGGCCCCGGCATCATGATCGACTGGATGAACGACCGCGGTCTCGATTACACCGGCTGGGACCCCTCGGCGGCGGCGCGCGCCATGTATCTGCAGCACTTCGGCAAATATCCCGAGCGCTATCTGACGTCGATCGACCAGGCGCTTGAGCGCTCATTCGACGTGATGCTTTCGTTCGACGTCTTCGAGCACCTGCGCGATGAGGAGGTGGCCGAGCTGCTGCAGCGGCCATGGAAGGTCGGGCGCCTGCTCGCGAACATCAGCCGCGAGCCCGCCATACCCGGGCACATCAATATCAAGTCCGACCGCGCCTGGATCGACTTCGTCGGCAAGCACGGATGGGAGCTTGATCAGGTCGGGACCACGGGTCTGCGCGAGCTTTACCGGACACTGCGCCCCAAGGGCGAAGATCTCTGGCACGAGAACATGTTCCTGCTCGCGCGGCGTGGGCGCTAGCCGGGTGCCGGTCCGCGTCTGCGTCGTCACCACCACACCATACGTAATCAATGTCTTCCTGAAGCGGCACCTCGCCGCGCTGGCGGATTGCTACGACGTGACGCTCGCCGTGAACGCCCAGGATGCCTATCGCCTCGAAGCAGGCCTGGATCCGCGCGTCCAGGTTGTGCACATCGGTCTCGAGCGCAAGATATCCCCGCTGCGTGATTTCGCCGCTCTCCTCGCGCTCGTGCGGCTGCTGCGCAAGGGCGACTTCGGCGCCGTGCACACCATCGCGCCGAAGGCGGGCCTGCTCGGTATCGTCGCCGGCTATCTCGCGCGCGTTCCCGCGCGCATCCACACGTTCCAGGGCGAGGTCTGGGCTTCGCGGCGTGGGCTCGCCCGAGCTGTCCTCATGAGGGCCGACCGCCTGATGGGCCGGCTACTAACCCACGCGCTGGTGGTCGGGCGTGGTGAGCAAGCTTTTCTCGAGCAGCATGGCGTGCTGCGGGCGGGTCAATCGACCGTCCTGCGCCAAGGCTCGATCGGCGGCGTCGATACCGGGCGTTTTCATCCTGACCCCGACGTGCGCTCCCGGGTGCGCGCCGACCTCGGCGTCGGGCCGGACGACTTCGCCGTCATGTACCTTGGCCGCATTGCGCGTGACAAGGGCGTGCTGGACCTGGCGCGCGCATTTGGTGAGCTGGAAGGCGCATCGCACCTAGTGCTCGTCGGCGCCGACGAGGAAGGGCTGCGCCGGGCGATCGAAGAAGCTTGCGGCAAGCGTGTCGAGCGCCTGCGCTTCGTGCCTTTCAATAGCTCGCCGGAGCGCTATATGGTGGCGGCGGATGTAGTCTGCCTTCCCAGCCATCGCGAAGGCTTCGGCATGACACTGATCGAGGCGGGCGCCTGCGGCGTGCCCGTCGTCGCCGCACGCCTCTATGGCACGCAGGATGCCGTCGTCGATGGCGTGACCGGGCTGTTCCACGTGCCCGGCGATGCCGCGGAGCTCGCGCAGCGTTTGCGGACGCTGGCGCACGACCCTGTGTTGCGCGAGCGCCTGGGTACCGCTGGACGCGAGCGCGTGCAGCGCGATTTCCGCTCCGAAGACCTGATCCGCGCCTTTCGCGACTATTACGCGGCCGTGCTCGGCCCCGGCCGGTGCGCGTAGTTGTCACCGGTGCCACCGGCTTCATCGGTCGCCATGTCTGCGGCGAGCTGGCAAGAGTGGGCACGGAAGTCGTCGCCCTCGGAAGGCGCCGCCCGGACACGGATGTCGAATATCGGCAGTGTGCCGATCTAGCGGATTGCCCGCTCGCCGAGGCCTTGCGCGGAGCGAAGGCGGTCGTGCATCTAGCGGCCATCGCGCACGAGCGCGCGAGCGCGCTGGAGAAGGCCGGCGACTATGGCGAGTTCGTGCGCGTGAATGTGCGGGCAACGGAGCGCCTCGCCCGTGAGGCAGCCGCGGCCGGCGTCGAGCACGTCGTGTTCCTGAGCACGATCGGTGTATGCGGCGAGGAAACGCATGGCGCACCCTTCGCCGAGCAGAGTCCGCCCGCGCCGCGCTCATTCTATGCGAGGTCAAAGCTCGAAGCAGAGCAACGCCTCGAGCTCGTTCGGGCGGAGACCGGTTTGCGCCTGACGGTCTTCAGGCCGCCCCTCGTGTACGGGCCCGGCAACGCCGGCAACTTCCTGCGCCTGCTGCGGCTCGTGGCACGCGGGTGGCCCTTGCCCCTCGCCTCGATCCGCAATCGCCGCAGCCTCGCTTATGTAGGTAACGTAGTCTCGGCTATCGCCGCCGCTTTGCGAAGTCCCGCGGCGCGCGGATTGTTCCTCGTCGCCGATCGCAAGGCGCTGTCGACGCCGGAGCTCATACGCCAGCTGGCGCAGGCCATGGAACGCGAAGCGCTACTGTGGCCGATGCCGGCGTCATTCCTTCGTGCCGCGGCTGCGGCACTCGGGCAAGGCGAGGCGGCGCGCCGCTTGCTCGGCTCGCTGGAGGTCGACAGCCGCAAGCTCGAGCGCGAGCTCGCCTGGTCGGCGCCGTTCACCGAAGAGGATGGGTTGAGCGCGACTGCCCGCTGGTTCATCGGGCGTCATTGAAGGCGGGCGCTAGAATTTCACATGCTTGCGGCTACGGCGCTCCTCGCCTTCGCAGTTTCGCTTGCCGTCGCGCGGCTGTTGTTGACGACGTTTCGCAATGCCGTTCTCGACCGGCCAAATGCGCGCTCGCTTCACGAGGGTCCGGTGCCGCGTACCGGGGGCCTGGCGGTGCTGGCCGGCATCGGCATATCCGTCGCGCTCGGGGCGCGCGATGTCTGGCTGCCAGTTGCGGCTGCGGCCGTGCTGGCGGCGGTTTCGTTCGCGGACGACCTGCGCGGCCTCGCGACTTCGCTGAGGCTTGCCGCGCATCTCGGCGTGGCAGCCGCATTGCTGTGGTATTTCCTGGCACCGGCTGATGCGATGCTGATCGCGCTCCTGAGCGTCGCTGTGGCATGGCTTACCAATCTATACAACTTCATGGACGGCTCGGACGGCCTTGCGCTGGGAATGAGCGTATTCGGCTTCGGCACCTATTCGCTAGCGGCGTGGATGGCGGGCGACGGCGCCATCGCCACGTTATGCGCCGCCACGGCTGCGGCCGCCGCGGCAGTGCTCGTGTACAACTTTCATCCGGCGAAGATATTTATCGGTGACGTCGGCTCGATACCGCTCGGCTTTCTGGCCGGCGCCATCGGCGTCCTGGGCTGGCGAAACGATGCGTGGCCGTTATGGTTTCCGCTGCTCGTCTTCGCACCGTTCATCGCCGATGCCACCGTAACGCTGGCACGGCGCGCCTTGCGGCGCGAGGCGGTATGGCGCGCCCATCGCCAGCACTACTATCAGCGCTCCGTGCGCATGGGGTTCGGCCACGCACGCACAGCGCTAGGCGCTTATGTGCTGATGCTCGTCTGTGCCGCCGCCGCGCTCTATGGGCGCGGCCAGTCGCCGGCGCACCAGGCCACCGCCCTTCTCTGCGCGATGCTCGTCCTCGGGCTAACGGCCGTATGGATCGATATGCGCTGGGCGCGGCATACGCGCGCGGAAGGCGCGCCGACGTGAACGCGCGGCGTTTCGTCATCTTTGTTCACGACGTGACCGCTGCGGCGCTTGCCTGGATGATGGCCTTCTGGCTGCGCTTCAACCTGGAAATGCCGTCATGGGCGGTCGATTTGATGCTCGAGTACCTGCCTTATACCGTGGTCGTGCACGGGGCGGTGTTCTGGAGCCTCGGCCTGTACCGCGGGATGTGGCGGCATTCGAGCCTGTCGGACCTGCAGCGCATCCTGATTGCCGTCGGCCTCGCTGCGCCGATCGTGCCGGCCATTCTCGGCATGTTGCGAATAGGCGAGGAGGTACCGCGCACCGCTTATCTGATGGCGCCCATTCTCCTCGCCGCGGCGATGTGTGGCAGTCGCCTGGCGTATCGCGCCTGGCGCGAAGGACGTCTCCTGCCGGTGATCGCCAAGCCGCAGGCCTCCCCGGTGCTGATATTGGGGGCGGGCAATACGGCGGCGGCGTTGATTCGAGAGCTCGCCGCCAAGCCACAATGGCGCATCGTCGGGCTGCTGGATGATGATGTGGCGAAGCAGGGCGCGGAGCTCGCCGGCAACAAGGTTCTCGGCAAGATCGAAGAGCTCGGCAGGATCGCCGAAAGTCACGCCGTGACGCAGGCGATCATCGCCATGCCGGAAGCGACCCATGGTGAGCGCAAGCGGGCGGTGGAGTTCTGCAACCGCGCCGGGATTTCGGTAATGACAGTGCCCGCGCTGACCGACATCGTGCTCGGAAAGGTAAGCGTCTCGGCATTGCGCGCAATCGAGCTCGACGACCTCTTGGGGCGCGACCCGGTGCAGCTCGACGATGCCGGGCTGCACCGGATGCTCACCGGTCGCAGCGTGCTGGTCACGGGTGCCGGCGGCTCGATTGGCGGCGAGCTTTGCCGGCAGATCGCACGCTTCGATCCGGGTCGCATCGTGCTGTACGAGCTCTCCGAGTTCGCCCTGTACGCGATCGAGCAGGAACTGCACGACCGTTTGCCCGGCATTGCCCTGTCCGCTGTAATCGGCGACGCCAAGGACGAAGCGCGCACCAGCGAGGTTTTCAGCCGCTACCGCCCGCACGTCGTCTTCCACGCGGCGGCCTACAAGCATGTCCCGCTCATGGAGGATGAAAACGCCTACCAGGCCGTCGCGAACAACGTGCTTTCCACGATGGTCGTGGCGCGCGCCGCGCAGCGGGCCGCCGCGGACAAGTTTGTCCTCGTCTCGACCGACAAGGCGGTCAACCCGGTCAACGTGATGGGGGCGTCGAAGCGTCTGGCCGAGTTGGTGTGCCAAGCCCTGCAGCCGGCAGCAGCGACGCAATTCGTCATCGTGCGCTTCGGCAACGTGCTCGGCTCGACCGGCAGCGTGGTGCCGCGCTTTCGCGAGCAGATCGCGCGTGGCGGACCGGTGACGGTGACGCATCCGGAGATCCAGCGCTATTTCATGTCGATTCCGGAGGCGGCGCAGCTCGTCTTGCAGGCGGGGCTGATGGGCCAGGGCGGGGAAATCTATGTGCTCGACATGGGCGAGCCGGTGAAGATCGTGGACCTCGCGCGCCAGATGATCCGGCTGTCGGGATTCTCCGAGGCGGATATCCGCATCGAATACACGGGGCTGCGGCCCGGCGAAAAGCTCTACGAGGAGCCGCTGGCCGATGCGGAGAAGACGCTGCCCACACCGCATCCCAAGCTGCGCATCGCCGAGGCGCGCGCGCCGAAGCATGCGGCGTTGACCGAGGAAGTGGCCGAGTGGCTGTCCGGCGCGAGCGGTACTGCCGCCGCACCGGTGCGCTGGCAGCTACGACGATGGATTCCGGAGTACGCGCCCGCCGGGTCAGACGCGGTGGTAGGCACGGAACCATTGCGCAAAGCGCTGTAGCCCGGTTGCGAGCGGAGTGGCGGGCGCGAAGCCGACCGCCCGCTGCAGGGCCTCCGTGTCGGCGTAAGTGGCTTTCACGTCGCCCGGCTGCATGGGCAGCATGTCCAGCTGGGCCTTCTTGCCGAGCGCCGCCTCGAGCGTCGCGATATAGTCGAGCAGCCGCACCGGCGAATGGTTGCCGATGTTGAAGATTGCATAGCGAGACGGCTTGTCCAGTACGCGCAGCGTGCCTTCGACGATATCGTCGACATAAGTGAAGTCGCGTTGCATGTCACCGTGGTTGAACACCTGGATCGGCTTGCCATCGAGGATCGCGCGGGCAAACAGGAACGCCGACATGTCCGGTCGTCCCCAGGGGCCGTAAACGGTGAAGTAGCGCAAGCCCGTCGCATGCAGACCGAACAGGTGGCTATAAGCATGCGCGCTCAACTCGTTCGATTTCTTCGTCGCCGCATACAGGCTGATCGGACGGTCGACGTTGTCGGTTTCCGACCAGGGCAGCTTGGCGTTGCTGCCGTACACGCTGGAGCTCGATGCGAATACGAGGTGTCGCGGCGGATAGGCACGGCAGGCGTCGAGGATGCTCGCAAAGCCGACCAGGTTGGTACGCACGTAGGAAGCCGGGTTTTCCAGCGAGTAACGCACGCCAGCCTGCGCCGCGAGATGCAGCACCGCGTCCGGCCGTTCGGTCGCGAAAATGCGGAGCACGGCCTCTGCGTCGGCGATGTCGTGCTCGTGGAACGTGAACTGGGCATGTTTCAGCCGTGCCAGGCGATCCCTCTTTAGCTGCACCGAGTAATAGGGCGAGAGGTTGTCGATGCCGATCACCCGGTCGCCGCGAGCGAGCAGCCGCTCCGCGCAATGCATGCCGATGAACCCGGCCGCGCCGGTGACCAGCACTTTCACCGGGCCTCAGCCTTCCGCAACTCCAGCAGCTTGGCGTATTTCATATAGCTGTTCATGCAGCCGATGGAGATGTGCAGCAGCCCGGCCACGCCGTCGAGGAACCCGAGGCGCAGCACATAGAACTTGAGGAAGCGCACCATCGGCGAGAGGAGCAGATGGAATACTCCCGCGCTCTTGCCGAGCTCGTAAGCCTGGCGCGCGGCGAGCGTCGTATAGCGGTTCTGCCGGTCGAGATAGGTGGCGAGGTCGTCCGACGAATCGTGCATCAAGTCGCCCTCGAGTGCGCCGGGCGTGACCGCATAGAGCACCTTCTCGTGCACCAGGTCGTCGCTCCAGCGCGCGTTCAGGCGATTGAAGAGCCGCGGGCTCCAGTCGGGATAACCCTCGCCGTGTGAAAGCCAGCGCCCCAGGAACCGGTTGCGCCGCGGCATCCGGTAAACCGGCGACACCGGCGCCGTGAGCGCGCGCTGGATGCTCGCCGCCAACTGCGGCGAAACACGCTCGTCGGCGTCGATGCAGAGCACCCAGTCGTGCCTCGCCTGATCGACGGCGAATTGTTTTTGGCGGCCGAAGCCGAGCCATTCCTTTTGCACCACGCGGGCACGGCGCCGCGCTGCGATCTCGGCCGTCGAGTCGCTGGAGGCAGAATCGACGACGACGATCTCGTCGACGAAGGCGAGGCTCTCGAGGCAGGCATCGAGCACCGCCGAGGCGTTGCGCGTGATGAGGACGGCGGAGAGCGGAGCGCGGGACGCGACGTTCAATTTCCTATCCTGGGTTATCCCCTACAATCGCGGCCGACATTCTAAATGGCTTTGTCCGACGCTTAAGGTCCTCTTCGTCAAGACCTCGTCGCTCGGCGACGTGGTGCACAACTGTCCCGCGGTCAGCGACGTGGCGCGCAAGCGTCCGGGTGTCGAGATCGACTGGGTCGTCGAGGAACCTTTCGCCGGCGTCGCCTCGATGCACGCGTCGGTGCGCCGCGTGATCCCGGTGCGGCTGCGGCGCTGGCGCGGCGCGTGGTGGCGCTCGTCGACGTGGCGCGAAATCGGCGAATTCCGGGCAAACATCGCCGCGGAGCGCTACGACGCCGTGATCGATACGCAGTCGCTCGCGAAGAGCGCGCTGATCTCGGCCTGCGCGGTCGGCGAGCGCCACGGCATGGATGCGGCGAGCGCGCGCGAATCGATCGCCGCTCGCTTCTACCAACACCGTTACGCGGTGCCGCGCGGCATGCACGCGGTGGAGCGCAACCGCCGCCTCGCGGCCGCGGCCTTGGGCTATCCGCTTGACCTGCCGCTCGACTATGGACTGCAATCGCTGCGGAACGAGGCCGGCGATGCGCCCTGTGCGGTGTTCCTCACGATGACGAGCCGCGAGGACAAGCTGTGGCCCGAGGCGCGCTGGATTCAACTCGGGCGCGCGCTCGGCGCGCGCGTGGTCATGCCTTGGGGAAGCGATGATGAGCGCGCTCGCGCCACGCGCATCGCTTCCGGCTTGCCCCAGGCCGAAGTGCCGCCACGCCTGACGCTCGAACAGCTGGCGCGCCTCTTCGCTCGCTCATCCGCCGTGATTGGCGTCGACACGGGGCTGACGCATCTTGCGGCCGCCGTGGGTGCGCGCACCGTCGGCATCTACTGCGGCTCGGATCCCGCACTCACCGGCATTTATGCCGCGCCAGCAGGGAAGAACGTCGGGGCGCTAGGCAGCGCCCCATCAGTGGCCGAAGTCCAGCGAGCCTTGCAGTGAGAGCGCTCTACACCGTCGCCTTGCGCCTCGCGCTGCCGTTTCTCGTGCTGCGCCTTTGGTGGCGCGGCCGCCGTGAGCCTGGCTACCGCGAATCGATGAGCGAGCGGTTCGGCCTTTACCAGGTCGATCGGCCGGAGCGCCTCCTGTGGATCCACGCGGTCTCGGTCGGCGAAGCGCGCGCCGCCGAACCGCTGGTGCGCGCGCTGAACGGCGCGCTGCCCGATCACCGCATTCTCATCACCTGCACGACCGCCGCCGGGCGCGAAACGATCAAGCAGGTCTATGGCGAAGCGACGCTGACTGTCTTCCTGCCTTACGACTTTCCGGAAGCGGCACAGGCATTCCTCGAGTATTTCCGCCCGCGCCTCGCCATCGTGATGGAAACCGAAGTCTGGCCAAACCTGCTCGCGCGGTGCGCGCGCTACGGCGTGCCGGTGATGCTGGCCAATGCCCGCCTTTCCGAGAGATCGGCGCGCGGCTATCGGCGCTGGCGCGCCCTCGCGGAACCCGCGTTCGCATCGCTCGCCGCGGTTTGCGCGCAGAGCGCCGCGGACGCCGAGCGGCTGCGCGCCGCAGGGGCGCGCTCGGTGGAGGTGACGGGCAATCTGAAATTCGATGTCACCCCCGACGCCGGGCAGCTGGCGGCCGGCGCGGCTTGGCGCAAGGCGGTCGATCGGCCGGTTCTTCTGCTCGCGAGCACCCGTGAAGGCGAGGAGTCGATGCTGCTGGCTTCACGGCCTGCGGACGCGCGCCTGCTCGTCGTGGTGGTCCCCAGACACCCACGGCGCTTCGATGCAGTCGCAGCCATGGGCGATTCCCGGCGCAGCCATCAGCCGATGCCGGCCGCGGAGGACCGCATTCATGTCGGCGACAGCATGGGAGAGATGGCGTTCTATTACGCCGCCTGCGACGTCGCGATCATCGGCGGCTCGTTCGCGCCGCTCGGCGGCCAGAACCTGATCGAGGCGCTTGCCGCGGGTGCTGCCGTAATCGTCGGGCCGCACATGTACAACTTTGCCGAGGCGACGGAGCTCGCGATTCAGTCGGGCGCCGCCCGCCAGGTCGGCGATGCGGCGGCCGCGGTGCGCACTGCTCTCGAACTCCTGGCAAACCAACGCGAGCGACAGCGCATGAGCGAGGCCGGCCGCAACCTGTGGAACCAACACCGTGGAGCGACGGCGCGGCACCTCGCCATCTGCCAACGACTGCTAAGACTGTAGCGCGCGGTTCACGTCTTCGAGATCTTCGTCGCGCAGGGTGCCGGCCGCGGCCTTGAGGCGCAGCTGGTTCAGGATTGCGTTGTAGCGCGCCACCGCGAGGTCGCGGCGGGTCGAGAAGAACTGTTGCTGGGCGTTCAGCACGTCGATGTTGATGCGCACGCCCACTTCGTAGCCCAGGAGGTTGGAGTCGAGGGCGCTCTGCGATGAGGTCAGTGCCTGCTCGAGCGCGCCGACCTGCGCGATGCCGTTGATCACGGCGAGATAGGTCTGGCGCGTCGTGAGCGCGGCGGTGCGGCGTGCATTCTCCAGGTCCTGGCGCGATTTGTAATAGTTGGCGGCAGCCTCGCGCTCGCGCGAGCTGATGCTTCCGCCCTGGTAGAGCGGCAGCGCGAGCTGCAGCCCGATCTGGCCGGTCGTGATCTCACGCCCGACGCCGGCCTGCAGCGATCCGGTGTCGCGCGTGGAGCCGTAGGTGCCCACGAGGTCGAGCGTCGGCAGATGGCCGGCACTCTGCCGCTTGGCCTCGAGCTGCGCCACATCGGTGATCGCCTGCTGGATGATGACCGGGTAGCCCTGCTTTTCGGCAAGGTCCACCCACGCTTGCATGTCCTGGGGCGTGGGCGGCGCAAGCCGGATGTCCGAGCGCAGCGGCTTGAGCTGCGTGTACTCCTTGCCTGTCACCAGCTGCAGCGCCCGGCGCTTGGCATCGAGGTCGTTCTGCGCGGCGATTTCCTGCGCGATGATCAGGTCGTAGCGCGACTGGGCTTCGTGCGTGTCGGTGATGGTCGCGGTGCCGACCTCGAAATTGCGCTTGGCCTGCGCGAGCTGCTCGGAAATCGCCGCTTTCTGCGCGCCGACGAGCGTCAGCGTGTCCTGCGCGGTGAGCACGTCGAAATACGCCTGTGCCGCGCGCACGGCGAGGTCCTGGCTCGCCTGGGCAAACGTGGCCTCGGCCTGCCGCACCTGAAACTCGGCCTGGTCGCGCTGCAGTAGGTTCTGCGGCCGGAAGACTGGTTGGGATAGCGTGAAGGTATAGCCGACGCTGTTAGGATTTCTGTGGAAGCTCGGCGCGATCGTCTGGTTGGTCGACTTGACGTCGAGATCGGTGCGCGCCGCGCTCGCCGACACGCTGAGCGACGGCAGCAATAGCGCGCGCGCTTGCGGAATCCGTTCCCGCTCCGCATCGAGCGAGAAGCGCGCGGCGCCATAGACGGCGTCGTAGCGCTGCGCGTCACGATAGACCTGCAGCAGGTCTTCGGCGGCCGCCGGCAGCGCCACCATCGCCAGCGCCGCCGTTATTCCTCGGACCCAGCGTCTAGTAGAGCGGGACCGTCGGGTCGACGGTTCGCGACCAGGCATCCACTCCTCCCACGAGATTATGGATTCTTTTAAAACCCGCCTTTTCGAGGAGCAGCGCCACCTGCTGGCTGCGGCCGCCGTGATGGCATATCGCCACGACCTCCTTGTCGCGATCGAGCTCGTCGACCCGCGCGGGAACCTCCCGCATTGGCACGAGCTGCGCGCCCTCGATGCGGGCCTTCTCGAACTCCCACGGTTCACGCACGTCGAGCAGCAGCGGTTTCGCGCGCCCAGCGTCGGCAAGCCACGCAGCCAAGTCCGGCGCGCTGATCTGTTTCATCCGCTAGAACCGGAAGCGCGAGGGCTGCTCGGCGTTCGTCAGGGGCGCGACGACGGTCTCGAAAAGGTCGACGTTGTGGAACGCGCCGGGTGCCGTGCAGCTGACGAGCCGCGCCGTCATCACCGGCGCTTCGCCGACCACGGCGAAGAGGCGTCCGCCGACTTCCAATTGGTCGAGGAAGGCACGCGGCAGCACCGGCGTCGAGCCGGTGAGGACGATGGCGTGATAAGGGGCATGGCGCTGCCAGCCGCGCGCGGCATCGCCGATGTCGAGCGTCACGTTGGCGGTGCCGTGGCGCTCGAGGTTATGCTGCCCGATGGCAGCGAGCGCGGGCTTAAGCTCCACGGAGTACACATGCGCCGCGCGGTGCGCGAGCAGCGCGGTGAGATAGCCGCTGCCGGTGCCGACCTCGAGAACGCGGTCCGCCTTGCGCACATCGAGTTCCTGCAGCACACGCGCCTCGAGCTTGGGTTCCCACATGCGCTCGCCTTCCACCAGGGGAATCTGCAGGTCGGAGAAGGCAAGCGCGCGATGCTGCGGCGGGACGAACTCCTCGCGCGGCACCACGTAGAGCAGGTCGAGCACATCCTGATCGAGCACTTCCCAGGTGCGGATTTGCTGCTCCACCATGTTGGTGCGCGCTTGCTCTAGATCCATGGGCACGCGGATTATAATGGCCACTCTTGCGTTGGGGGTCCTGAGTCCGGGTGGGCTCAGGTGAGACAAACCCTTCGAACCTGATGCGGGTAATCCCGCCGTAGGAAAACGCCATGAACGCCAATCCCAAGTTCCTCGCCGCCACCGCACACGTCGACGACGCCGCGGTGCAACCGCTGCCCAACTCGCGCAAGATCTACGTCGGCGCCCTGCGCGTGCCGATGCGCGAGATTACGCAGGCCGGCGATAACCCGGCCATCACGGTGTACGACACGTCGGGTCCGTACACCGACCCCGACGCGCGCATCGATATCCGCAAGGGCTTGCCGGCGCTGCGCGAGAAGTGGATCGCGGACCGCAACGACAGCCAGCAGCTCTCCGGCCCTTCCTCGGAATTTGGCAGGCAAAGACTAAGCGACCCGAAGTTGGGCGAGCTGCGCTTCGACCTGCATCGCAAGCCGCGCCGTGCGTCGCTGGCGAAGAACGTCTCGCAGATGCACTACGCCCGCAAGGGGATCATCACGCCGGAGATGGAGTACATCGCCGTGCGCGAAAACCAGCGCATGGAAGGTTTTGCCGAGGAGCTACGCCGCCAGCACGCCGGCGAATCGTTCGGCGCCAGACTGCCGAAGCTCATCACCCCTGATTTCGTGCGCGATGAAGTGGCGCGTGGCCGTGCCATCATCCCCGCGAACATCAACCACCCGGAAACCGAGCCGATGATCATCGGGCGCAATTTCCTGGTGAAGATCAACTGCAACATCGGCAATTCGGCGGTGACCTCGTCGATCGGCGAGGAAGTCGACAAGATGACCTGGGCGATCCGCTGGGGCGCCGACACGGTGATGGACCTCTCGACCGGCAAGCACATCCACGAGACGCGCGAGTGGATCATCCGCAACTCGCCGGTGCCGATCGGCACCGTGCCGATCTACCAGGCGCTCGAGAAGGTCGACGGCAAGGCCGAGGAGCTGACGTGGGAAATCTTCCGCGACACGCTGGTCGAGCAGGCGGAGCAGGGCGTCGATTACTTCACGATCCATGCGGGCGTGCGGCTGCCGTTCATACCGCTCACTGCGAAGCGCATGACCGGGATCGTGTCGCGCGGCGGGTCGATCATGGCGAAGTGGTGCCTGTCGCACCACAAGGAAAGCTTCCTCTACGCGCACTTCGAAGAGATCTGCGAAATCATGGCCGCGTACGACGTTTCGTTCTCGCTCGGCGACGGCCTGCGCCCGGGCTCGATCTACGACGCCAATGACGAGGCGCAACTCGCGGAACTGCAAACGCTCGGCGCGTTGACCAAGGTGGCGTGGCGCCATGACTGCCAGGTGATGATCGAAGGGCCGGGGCACGTGCCGATGCAGCTGATCAAGGAGAACATGGAGCTGCAGCTCAAGCACTGCGACGAGGCGCCGTTCTATACGCTTGGGCCGCTGACCACCGACATCGCGCCGGGCTATGACCACATCACGAGCGCCATCGGCGCGGCCATGATCGGCTGGTACGGCACGGCGATGCTGTGTTACGTCACGCCGAAGGAGCACCTCGGGCTGCCGAACAAGAAGGACGTCAAGGACGGCATCATGGCCTACAAGATCGCCGCGCACGCCGCCGATCTCGCGAAAGGCCATCCCGGAGCGCAGCTGCGCGACAACGCATTATCGAAGGCGCGCTTCGAGTTCCGCTGGCAGGACCAGTTCAACCTGGGCCTCGATCCGGACACCGCCAAGGAGTTCCACGACGAGACGCTGCCGCAGGACGGCGCCAAGGTGGCGCACTTCTGCTCGATGTGCGGGCCGCACTTCTGCTCGATGAAGATCACGCAAGACGTGCGCGATTACGTCGAGCAGGGACTGAAGGAAAAGGCGGTCGAGTTCGTGAAGAAGGGCGCCGAGATCTACCCGAAGGCTAGCTGACCTTCACGAAGAGTTCGTCGGGATTGAACGGCACCGAGCCGTATTCCCGCGTGCCGAGGATGCGGTAGGGCTCGTCCTTCTTCGCCTTGGGCTCCTTGGCGAGGTCGAGGAGCTTGTGCGGCATCATCGGGTTGCCTTCCGCGTCGCGGATCACCATCACGCGCGGCAAAAGCCGCTTGGTCAGGTTCTGCGCGATCACAACGCCGACCTCGCCGGTGTTGAGCTCGACCAGGCTGCCGACCGGAAAAATGCCGATGCAGCGGATGAACTGCTCGACGAGGTGTGCGTCGAAAAATACGCCGCGCCATTTGTAGAGCATGCTGATCGCGGCAGAGGGCGACACCGGATCCGCGTAGGGTCGCTTGACCGTCAGTGCATCGAAGGTATCGACGATCGCGGCGATGGAGCCGATCATGCCGATCTCGCTGCCGCGCAGGCCCTTGGGATAGCCGCTGCCGTCGTGGCGCTCGTGGTGCAGCGCTGCGATGCGCGCGAGGTCGCCCGGCAGGCCCGGCGCCGCACGCAGGATCTCCACCGAATAATTGACGTGCAGCTTTGCCTGCTCGAACTCCTCGATCGTGAGGCGGCCGCGCTTCTCGAGCAAATCCTTCGGCAGGCGCACCTTGCCGACATCCTGCAGCAGCCCCAGATAGCCGAGGAACTCGATCTGTCCGGGCTCGAGCTGCAGGAAGCGCCCGAAGGTGATCATGTAGATCGACACGTCGAGCGCGTGCGATTCCGCGTACTCGCCCTTCGTGCGCAGCTGCGCGAAAAGGAGCAGCGCATCGGGATTGCGCAGCACGCTTTGCGTCATGCTGCTCACGGCCGCGTTCAGGCGCTCGGCATCCAGCGTCTTGCCGATGCGCACCGCCGAAATCACGTCGCGCATCAGGACGCGGCTGTTGGTGTAGGCGGTCTTGGCGGGCCCGATCTCCTGCTCGACCGGAGAGCGTTCCGCATAGGCGACGCGCAGCGCGGGCGGCTCGGCCGCCGCGCTGCGCTCCGGATCGACGATGACCGTCGAGCAGTATTTCTTGAGCGCATCGAGCTGCTGCTGCGTGCTGAGCATGAAGCCCTGGAACATGAACGGCGTGTCCGTCCACGGCCGATCCAGCTCGGCGACATACATGCCGAAGCGCAGCTCACCCACCGGAATTCTTCTTCTCACCCTCCCTTAACATTACGCTGAAACCATGGATTTCGGCTCTCTCGCCGCGTTAATCAAGGTCGTAGCCGCAGTGGTCGTTGCGCTGCCGCTCACGGCGTATCTGATGCAGGACAAACTGATATTCCAGCCTCGCCCGCTCGCCGACGCGGAGCGGCAGGCAATCGCCTCGCGGCACCCCGACGTTGCTGACATATTCTTGCAAGCCGCCGACGGGACTCGGCTCCATGCATGGCATGTCAAGTCGTCGCCGGAGGCGCCGCTGGTGCTCTACTTCGGCGGCAATGCCGAGGAAGTCTCGTGGATGCTCGATGAGCTGCCGCGCCGCGATGGCGGGGTGAGCTGGCTGCTCGCCGATTACCGCGGCTATGGATCGAGCGGCGGCTCGCCCTCCGAGCAAGCACTCGAAAGCGATGCGGCCGCGTGGTATGACCACTTCGCGGCCACGAACCCGCGTATCCTCGCCTTCGGCCGCAGCCTCGGCAGCGGCGTGGCGGTACACTTGGCCGCCGAGCGCAAGCTCGAAGGCATCGTGCTGGTCGCGCCGTTCGACAGCATGGTGCAAGTCGGCAAGCGCCACTATCCGTTTCTGCCGGTCGACTGGTTCCTCAAGCACCGCTTCGACTCTTTGAGTCTGGCGCCGAGACTCACGACGCCGCTCTTGTGCATCGTGGCGACGCATGACCAGGTGATCCCGGCGGAGCACGCGCAGCGTCTCTACGAGGCGTGGGCCGGACCGAAGAAGCTGGTCGCTCTCGCCGCGGGGCATAACAGCATCGATGGCCATCCGGATTACTGGCCGAGCATCCGGGCATTTCTGCCGGCTCGCTAGAATCGCTGCATGACCGAGCTTGTCTATGCGCTCATCCTCGGCGTCGTCGAGGGCATCACCGAGTTCCTGCCGATCTCGAGCACCGGGCACCTGATCCTCGCTTCCGCCCTGCTCGGCGCGACCGACGAACGCTGGAAAGTGTTCAACATCGTCATCCAGACGGGCGCAATGCTCGCCGTGGTCTGGGAGTACCGCGCGCGCTTCTTCCGCATTGACGTCGCGCTCTACCGGAACCTGATCGTGGCCTTCATCCCGGCGGCGGTGATCGGCCTTGCCTTCGCCAAATACATCAAGGCGCATCTTTTCCACGCCATTCCGGTCGCGCTCGCGTTCATCGTCGGCGGCGTGATCATCCTGCTGGTCGAGCGGCGCTCGTACCGCGCACGCGTCGAGAGCACGCGCGAGATGACGGCGCTCGACGCATTGAAGGTCGGCATCGCGCAATGCTTCGCATTGATCCCGGGGACTTCGCGCTCGGGCGCGACCATCATTGGCGGCATGCTCTTCGGCCTCTCGCGCAAGGCCGCCACCGAGTTCTCGTTCTTTCTGGCCGTGCCCACGCTGGTGGCAGCCGGCGGCTACGATCTCTTGAAAAACCGCGCCTTACTCTCCGCCCAGGATGCGCCGATCTTCGGCGTCGGCCTGGTGGTGTCGTTCATCTCGGCCTTCGGGGTGATTCGCTGGCTGATTCGCTATGTGGCGACGCACGACTTCAAGCCGTTCGCCTGGTACCGCGTTGCGTTTGGTTTGCTGGTCCTGCTAACCGCCTGGGCAGGCTGGCTGGATTGGCGCGACTAAGACTGTATCCAGGGTAGACCGGCCTTGCGCCAGCCGCCGACGCTGTTGCGGTGCCCCGCGCCGTCCTTGTCGCCTTCAAACCCTTCGAGCACGTTGTAAGTCTCGCGCCAGCCGGCGCGCATGGCCGCTTCGGCGGCGGCGTGTGAGCGCGCGCCGGAGCGGCAGATGAACATGAGGGGCTCGTCCTTCTTTGTCGCCGCAGCCAGTTCGCCGATGAATTCGGGATTCGGTCGGCTACCGGGATAGGTTTGCCATTCGATCGCGACCGCTCCCGGGATATTGCCGACGTAGAGGAGCTCGGGCCTCGTGCGGACGTCGACCAACTTCGCGCCGGCCTGCATCAACCGGTGGGCCTCGGCGGGAAGCAGGGCTCCCGCGTACGGCAAGCCAAGCTTCTTGGCCCGCTCCGCCGCAGAGTGCTTGATGTCGTCCATGGGTTGATGCCGATTATAGGCTGCGGCATCATTGCACCCCTCCAGTGCAAGCGATGCCTCAATGCCCGCATCCGGTGCGTCCGGAGCCGCTAGAATGGTCTTCACTACCGAGGAGCATTTGGCATAGAAACTGCTCCTCCGCCGGGTCTACCACCACACCAACTCAGTTCAAACTCAGTGAGGAGAAGCCGCAATGGCGACCACGACGCCCGATGACGTCCTGAAACTCATCAAAGACAAGGAGGTCAAGTTCGTCGACCTCCGGTTCACCGACACGCGCGGCAAGGAGCAGCACGTCACGGTGCCGGTGAAGTATTTCGGCAAGGACAAATTCGAGCAGGGGCACGCATTCGACGGCTCCTCGATCGCCGGCTGGAAAGGAATCCAGGCGTCGGACATGCTGCTGATGCCGGACGCGGTGAGCGCGCGCATGGATCCGTTCACCGACGAGCCGGTGCTGAACATCAGCTGCGACGTGTACGAGCCGATGGACGGCAAGCCCTACGACCGCGACCCGCGCTCGATCGCGAAGCGCGCCGAGACGTACCTCAAGTCGACCGGTCTGGGCGACGTCTCCTACTTCGGGCCCGAGCCCGAGTTCTTCATCTTCGACGGCGTCACCTGGAACGTCGACATGTCGGGCTCCTCGGTGAGGATCAAGTCCGAGGAGGCGCCGTGGTCCTCCAATATCGACTACGAGTCGGGCAACATGGGCCACCGCGCGCCCGTCAAGGGCGGCTACTTCCCGGTGGCGCCGACCGACACACTGGGCGACATTCGCAATGCGATCTCGCTCGCGCTCGAACAGCAGGGCGTCGAAGTCGAAGTGCATCACCACGAAGTCGCGGCCGCCGGGCAATGCGAGATCGGCACGCGCTTCGCGCCGCTCGTGCAGCGCGCCGACTGGATGCAGATCCTCAAGTACACGGTTTGGAACGTCGCGCACTCGTACGGCAAGACCGCCACCTTCATGCCGAAACCCGTGGTCGGAGACAACGGCTCGGGCATGCACGTGCACCAGTCGGTCTGGAAAGGCGGCAAGAATCTTTTCGCCGGCAACGGCTACGGCGGGCTTTCGGACTTCGCGCTGCATTACATCGGCGGCATCATCAAGCACGCCAAGTCGCTGAACGCGATCACCAACCCGGGCACCAACTCGTACAAGAGATTGGTCCCTGGATTCGAGGCGCCGATCAACCTTGCCTACTCGGCGCGCAACAGATCGGCCGCTTGCCGCATACCGTATGTGTCGAGCCCGAACGCGCGTCGCGTCGAAGTGCGCTTCCCGGACCCGACCGCGAATGCGTACCTCGCCTTCGCGGCGATGCTGATGGCCGGACTCGACGGCGTGCAGAACAAGATCCATCCCGGCGAGCCGATCGACAAGGATCTCTATCACCTGCCGCCGGAAGAGGCGAAGAAAGTGCCGAACGTCTGCGCCTCGCTCGAGCAGGCGCTCGGCTGCCTGCAGGACGACCATGCGTTCCTCACGCGCGGCGGCGTGTTCTCGGAGGATTTCCTCGAGTCCTACATCGCGCTCAAGAACGACGAGCTCACGCGCTTCCGCATGACCACGCATCCGGTCGAATTCGACATGTACTACTCGTCGTAAACCGCGCAGGTCTTGGAACGTTAATAAAGGGGCGGGCAACCGCCCCTTTTACTTTGATTTGATAGACTAAGTTGATGATCCGCGCTCTCCTCGCCCTGCTTCTGACCGCAGTTCTCGCGGGGCCGGCGCGTGCGCAGGCGGTCACTGAAATCTGGAAGTGCAAGGCGCGCGACGGCCGCTGGACCTACACCAACGATCGCAACGAGGCGGAAAAGCTGAAGTGCGAAGTCGTTACGCGCCAGGTGAACGTGGCGCCGGCCTCGAAGGCACCCGCGGGATCGGCCGGCTTTCCGAAGGAAACCGCGGCCGAGCGATCCAGTGCGCGCGAGCGCCAGCGCGAGATCCTCGAGAAGGAGCTCACCACCGAGCAGGCCGCGCTCGCCAAGGCGCAGCAGGACCTCGCGGCGCAGGAATCGGTCCGTTCGGGCGGCGAGCGCAACTATGCGCGCGTCGAAGAGCGCCTGCAGCCGTTCAAAGACAGCATCGAAACGCACCAGAAGAACATCGAAGCGCTCAAGCGCGAGCTGAGCAACCTCTACCGCTAGGGTGGCCTCTTTTCCTGGCCTGGAACTGCTTGCCACGGCAGTCGTGGCGCTCGATGAGCAGCTGATCGTCCGTTATGCCAATCCCGCTGCGGAAAGCCTGCTCGCCACCGGCGCGAAGAGCCTGATCGGTCAGCCGTTCCTGCAACTCTTCGCCGAGCGCGAAGTATTGGAGCGAGCGCTGGGCGATGCGCTGCAGACGCACTGGGACTATTCCGCGCAGAGTGTGACCTACAGCCGCGTCGGGCGCGATCCGCTGCCGCTAGCGTGCACCATGACGCGTATCGATGCCCAGGGTCTCGGGTTGCTCGCCGAGTTGCGCCCGATCGAAGAGCAGCTGCGCCACGCGCGCGAAGAGCGCCTGGTCTTCGAGCAGCAGGCGAACCGCGAGCTGATCCGCAATCTCGCCCACGAGATCAAGAATCCGCTGGGCGGGCTGCGCGGCTCGGCGCAGCTCCTCGAACGCGAGCTCGACAAGCCTGAGCTGCGCGAATACACGCAGGTCATCATCAAGGAAGCCGATCGCCTGCAGCGCCTCATGGACCGCATGCTCACGCCGCACAGGACGCCGCGCCTCGAGCCGCTCGGCATTCACGAAGTGCTCGAGCGCGTGAGAAGCCTCGTCAAGGCCGAATTCGCCATCGAGATCCAGCGCGATTACGACCCGAGCATTCCCGAGATCGTCGGTGACCGCGAGCAGCTGATCCAGGCGGTGCTCAACATCGCTCGCAACGCGGCGCAGTCGGGCGCCAAAAGCATCAGCGTTCGCACGCGCGCCGTCCGCCAGATCACCCTCCTGCGGCAACGGCATAGGCTGGCATTAGAATTGCAGGTAGTCGACGACGGGCCCGGCGTACCGCAGGAGATCCAAGATCGGATCTTCAATCCGCTTGTGTCCGGGAGGGAAGGCGGAACCGGCTTGGGACTCTCGCTCGCTCAGACGTTCGTCCAGTATCACCGCGGCGTCGTCGAGTTCGAATCCCGCCCCGGCCGCACAATATTCAGGATCCTGCTGCCGCTGATATGAAACCGGTCTGGATCGTCGACGACGATCGCTCCATCCGCTGGGTCATCGAGAAGGCGCTCTCGCGCGAGGGCATTGCCTTCGACTCTTTCTCCTCTGCGCAGGACGCGCTGGATGCCCTCTCCGGGGGCGCGCCTGAAGTCCTGGTGTCGGATATCCGCATGCCCGGGCTCTCGGGGCTCGAGCTGCTGAATGCCGTCAAGCAGCGGCACCCTGCGGTGCCGGTCATCGTCATGACGGCCTATTCCGATCTCGATTCGGCGGTCGCCGCGTTCCAGGGCGGCGCCTACGAGTACCTGCCGAAGCCGTTCGATGTCGACCAGGCGGTCGAGCTCATCCGGCGCGCGCTCGATGAGAGCCGCCGTGAATCGGAGGCGGTCGAGACGCCGAGCGAGACCCCCGAAATCCTCGGCCAGGCGCCGGCGATGCAGGAGGTTTTTCGCGCCATCGGCCGATTATCGCAATCGAGTGCCACGGTGCTCATCACGGGCGAATCGGGCACTGGCAAGGAGCTTGTGGCGCGCGCCCTGCACCGTCATAGCGCACGCACCAGCAGGCACTTCATCGCCATCAATACGGCCGCCATGCCGAAGGACCTGCTCGAGTCCGAGCTCTTCGGCCACGAGCGCGGCTCGTTCACCGGCGCGCAGCAGCAGCGCCGCGGCCGCTTCGAGCAGGCCGAAGGCGGCACGCTGTTCCTCGATGAGATCGGCGACATGCCTGCCGAGCTGCAGACGCGCCTGTTGCGCGTTCTTTCGGACGGTACGTTCTACCGCGTCGGCGGCCATCAGCAACTCAAGGCCAACGTGCGCGTCATCGCCGCCACGCATCAGAATCTCGAGCAACGGGTGCGCGAGGGCTCGTTTCGCGAGGACCTGTATCACCGCCTCAATGTGATCCGCGTGCGCCTGCCGAGCCTGCGCGAACGCGCGGAAGACATCCCGTTGCTGGCGCGGCACTTCCTCGCCGCGAGCGCCAAGCAGCTCGGCGTCGAGCCCAAGCGCTTGTCCGAGGACGCGTTCGCGCACCTATCGCGCCTCGCGTTTCCCGGCAATATCCGCCAGCTCGAGAACCTGTGCCACTGGCTCACGGTGATGGCGGCCGGGCAAGTGATCGACGTCGGTGATCTGCCGGCGGAGTTCAAGGACCAAACTGCTGCGACGGCGTCCGACTGGCTCTCGGCGCTGGAATTCGAGGCCGACCGACGCCTGGCGCGCGGCGACACGGGGATCCTGGACGCGCTCGGCCGTCAGTTCGAGCGCACGCTCATCAGCAAGGCGCTGGCACGTACCGGCGGGCGACGCATCGAAGCGGCGAACCTGCTCGGCATGGGCCGCAACACCATCACGCGGAAGATCGCCGAGCTCGGCATCGAGGACGATACCGAGCACAACAAATCGGGAACCGACGCCGAGACGACCTAGGCGCTGCGCTTCGCGCGTTCGTCTTTCACGCCGGCGTCGGCGGCTTTGCGGTTCGCCTCTAGCTTGGCGTCGACCAGGCGCACCACCTCGTCGAGCACCTCCGAGCGCATGCCCTTCTGCGCGGCGATCGCCTGGACCAGCCGGTCGACGCGCTCGATACAGGGCGCACCCGCCGCGAGCGCTCGCGCCGCGGAGGACGGGCTGCCGAGCGACTGCGCCGCCGCGGCGTATTTTTCGAACGACACGAGATCCTTCTCGTTTGCGCCCAGCGACACGCAAAGCTTCACCACCCAGTTGTACATCGCGCGCGAAGCCTCGATGTCGCCGTGCACCGCTTCCTTGATGGGCCGGATGCCATCCTTCGTCACGCAGCGGTAGTTGCCCGAGATGAGCATGGCCCACTTGGCGAGCGGCACGAACACCGACTCGTGCACCTTCAGCTTGACCGGCAGCTCCAGGCTTTCGAAACGCGAAGCTTCGATGTCGCTTTCAAGCTCGCGCAGAATGGCCGTGTGCTTATCGGAAGCGAAGCGCGCCGACTTGAAGTTGGTGGGCAGGCGCACCTGCAGCACGTTCACTTTTTCCTCCGGCGGCCGGAATGCTTGCGGATCGGGACTGCAGAGCGTCATGAGATTGGGATCGAAGCTCGCCCACACCGACGCATCGGTGTAGCAGCCTTTGAGCGCATCGGTTTTCAGGCCGGGAATGCGCGCGAGGTACGGCAGGGGCGGCATGTTCATGATCGACATGCAGGGAATCTTCGCCTTCGCCACGGCGTCGAGCAGCTCGCGCACTCCGGGCGAGCGGTATTGCGGCTCCTGCATACCCAGCACGACAAGGTCGAAGTCCGCGAGCTTCACCGCGGTCGGCACCTGGGCGGAGAGCTTGCCGGGTAGCTTGCGCGAATCCACCTCGACAAGGCCCTCAAGTCCTTTCACCGGCAGGCGTACGCGCGTGCCCTCTTTATTGATGAGTTCGACCTCGGCCGGAACGCAAATCAGCTGGACGTTGTGTCCCGCCAACAGGAGCTTGGTGGCGAGCAAGGAGCCATAAGAAGCTCCGAAGATCAGGACGTTATAGGCCATGCGGGCTTTCCACGATGTGAAATGCAAGGTTGCGGAGTGAGAACGCGCAGCCTACTCCGAACGGGCCACCATTTCATGTTGCAGTGCCGCATTTCGGTTCATACAATGGTGCGATGGCTATTTCCGCCCCCAAGGCCCGCGACATCGCCGTCTCCGGACGGGTCACCGCCGAATTCGCGCAAATCCTCACTCCGGAGGCGCTCGATTTCGTGGCCAAACTGCAGCGGCAATTCGATCCGCGCCGCCAGGAATTGCTCGCGCGGCGCGCCGCACGTCAGGAGGAATTCGACGCGGGCAGGTTGCCCGATTTCCTGCCCGAGACGCGCCAAGTGCGCGAAGCCGCCTGGAAAATCGCTGCGCAGCCGAAGGACATGCTCGATCGGCGCGTCGAGATCACCGGGCCGACCGATCGCAAGATGGTCATCAACGCGCTCAACTCGGGTGCGTCGACGTTCATGGCGGACTTCGAGGACGCGAACTGCCCGACCTGGTTCAACATGGTCGATGGGCAGATCAACCTGCGCGACGCCGTGCGGCGCACGATCACGCTCGAGCAGGGCGCTAAGCGCTACCAGCTGAAGGACAAGACCGCGGTGCTGATTCCGCGGCCGCGCGGCTGGCACCTCGACGAGAAGCACGTGATGGTCGACGGCCACCCCGTGTCCGGCGGCATCTTCGATTTCGCGCTGTTCTTCTTTCACAACGCAAAAGAGCTCATCGCGCGCGGCTCGGGTCCGTACTTCTACCTGCCGAAGATGGAGTCACACCTCGAGGCGCGGCTCTGGAACGACATTTTCGTCGCCGCGCAAACCGAATTCGGCATCCCGCGCGGCGCCATCCGCGCCACGGCGCTCATCGAGACGGTGGTCGCCGCGTTCGAAATGGACGAGATCCTGTATGAGCTGCGCGAGCATTCGGGCGGGCTCAACATCGGCCGCTGGGATTACATCTTCTCGTGCCTCAAGAAGTTCCGGGCGAAGGAGGATTTCTGCCTCGCCGACCGCAGCCAGGTGACGATGCTCGCGCCGTTCATGCGCGCATACGCGTTGCTGCTCGTGAAGACTTGCCACCATCGCGGAGCTCCCGCGATGGGCGGCATGGCGGCGCAGATTCCGATCAAGAACGATGCCGCGGCCAACGAGGCGGCGCTCGAGAAGGTGCGGCAGGACAAGCTGCGCGAAGTCACCGACGGCTGCGATGGCACGTGGGTGGCGCACCCCGCGCTGGTGCCGATCGCCAAGCAGATCTTCGACCAGCACATGCCGCAGCCGAACCAGTACGATCGGCAGCGCCCGGACGTCAATGTCACGGCGCAGGATCTGCTCAACTTCCAGCCGGAGAAGCCCATCACCGAGACGGGCCTGCGCAACAACATCTCGGTCGGCATCCAGTACCTCGGTGCCTGGCTCGCGGGCAACGGCTGCGTGCCCGTCTTCAACCTGATGGAAGACGCCGCCACCGCGGAAATCTCGCGCTCGCAGATCTGGCAGTGGATGCGCTCGCCGAAGGGCGTGCTCGAAGACGGACGCAAGGTGACGCGCGAGCTGTTCCAGAAACTTCTGGCCGAGGAGCTCGCCAAGGTGAAGGCCGATGAGAGCGAAGGCAAGTACGACGAAGCGGCGAAGCTCTTCGAGCGCATCACCACCGACGACAAGTACGTCGAGTTCCTGACCCTTCCGGCTTACCAGCTGATCGACTAGTCCTAAAATGGGGTTGCGCAATGCGCTACTCCATTTTTTCAGTCAACGATCACCATCCGCGCCTGGCGCGCACCGTGCCGCAGCTCTATGCCGCAGCTCTATGGGCAGGTGATGCGCCAGTGCGAGCTCGCGGAAACGCTGGGCTACGACACCTTCTTCTGCGCCGAGCACCACTTCCACGAATACGGCGTGGTGCCCGATCCGGCCGTCATGCTGTCGGCGCTCGCGCAGCACACGAAGCGCATCCGCCTCGGCACGGCGACGCCGCTAGTCCAGCTTGAGGTTCAGGCTGCGGATGAAGGGCAGCCAGCGCTTGCCTTCCGCATCGAGGAAGGCGGCAAACTGCTCCGGCGTGTCGCCGATCACCTCGAGGCCGAGGCCGGTGAGCTTGCCGTTCACTTCGGGATCGCGCAGCGCGCGCACCAGCTCCGCGTTCAGCTTGCCGATCACGTCTTGGGGCGTCTTGCCCGGCACCGCGACGCCGACGATCGGTGCGATCTGGATGTTCTGGTAGCCGAGCTCGCCGAGCGCGGGCACATCCGGCGCCACTGACAGCCTCTTGTTCGAGAACGCGGCGAGCGCGCGCAGCTTTCCGCTGCGCAGGTGCTGCAGGAGAGGCACCGTGTCGACCGCCGCCATGGGTATTTGCCCGGCGAGCAGGTCCTGGATCACTGGCGCGATCCCTTTGTATTGGACGTCGACGATGTCGAGCCTGGCGTCGGACTTGAGGCGCTCCATCGCCAGGTGATGCGCAAGGCCGCGGCCGGGAGAGCCGAAATGGTGTTTGCCCGGCTGCTTCCTGACCTCGTCGACGAAACCCTTGAAGTCCGTCGCCGGGAAGCTTGGATTGACGACCAGCAGCAGCGGAACCTGGACCATGTCGGTCACCGGTGCAAAGTCATGCTGCGGGTCGTACGGCAGCTTGGAGTAGAGCGCCGCATTGAAGATCAGGCCGCCCTGCTCGGTGCTCCAGATCGTGTAGCCGTCGGCCGCCGCCTGCGCCACGTACTGCGCCGCAATGATCGAGCTCGCGCCCGGCCGGTTCTCGACCACGACCGGCTGGCCTACGTTCTGCGAGAGCTTCGCGGCCACGAGGCGCGTGACCCCGTCGGCGCCGCCGCCCGGCGGAAAGCCCACGACCCAGGTGATCGGTTTCGCCGGAAAGCCTTGCGCTCGTACCGCGAGGGGAGCCGCAAGCGCCGCGGCGAGGAATTGGCGACGTTTCATGTCCTCAGTTTATCTCCACGATCACCGGTGCGTGATCCGACGGCCGTTCGCGCTTGCGAGGCGCGAGGTCGATGGTGCATCCGGTGCAGCGCTCGGCGAGCGCCGGCCCCAACATCGCGAGGTCGATGCGCAGGCCCCATCCGCGCTCGAAGGCCCGCAACCGGTAATCCCACCAGCTAAACGATTTCTCCGGTTGCGCGAACAGCCGGAATGCATCGGCGAAGCCGACGTCCACCACCTTGCGCAGCGCCGCGCGCTCAGGCTCCGAGACGTGGATCTTCCCTTCCCAACGCTTCGGGTTATGCACGTCGCGGTCTTCGGGCGCGACGTTCATGTCGCCGAGCACCGCGAGGTCTTTGAGGTGCAGCCTGCTCAGCCATCGAGCGAGTCCCTCGTACCACCGCAGCTTATAGGCGTACTTGTCGGTGCCAGGCGCCTCGCCGTTCGGCGCGTAGAGGCACACGACCCGGATGCCGTTGATCGTGGCGTGGATGCAGCGCTTCGGGTCGTCGGCGAAGTCCGGAATGCCATGCGCCACGTCAGCGATCGGCGAGCGCGAGAGGATGGCGACGCCGTTGTACCCCTTCTGGCCGCAGAACACGGCTTCATATCCCGCGGCGCGCAGCTCGGCGACGGGAAAATTGGCATCCTCTGTCTTCGTTTCCTGCAGGCAGGCGACGTCGGGCTGCGCGTCCCGCAGCCAATCCAGCAGGTGCGCCAGCCGGACGTTTAGCGAATTAACGTTCCATGTGGCGATGCGCACCTAGGCCGTCATGCCGTTGTGCCTGAGCAATGCATCAACGGTCGGCTCGCGGCCGCGGAACGCGCGGAACGATTCGGCTGCGGGACGGCTGCCGCCGACCCCGAGGATCTCGTCGCGAAAGCGCTGCCCGCTCTTCGGATCGAGGATGCCGTGCGATTCGCTCATTTCCTCAAAGGCCGAATAGGCGTCGGCCGACAGCACCTCCGCCCACTTGTAGCTGTAGTAGCCGGCCGCATAGCCGCCGGCGAAGATGTGCGAGAAGTTGTTGGGGAAGCGGTTGTAGGCCGGCGGATGCAGTACGGCGACGTTTTCCCGCACTTCGTTCAGCAACTGGAGCGCCGTGCGACCCGCGGCGACTTCCGCATGCAGGCGCATGTCGAAGATCGCGAACTCGAGCTGGCGCAGCATGCCGAGGCCGCTCTGGAAGTTCTTCGCCGCGACCATCTTGTCGAAGAGCTCGCGCGGCAGCGGCGCGCCGCTGTCCGCGTGCCGGGTCATGTGGCGCAGGACGTCCCATTCCCAGCAGAAGTTCTCCATGAACTGGCTCGGCAGCTCGACCGCATCCCATTCGACGCCGTTGATGCCCGAGACGCCGAGATCTTCCACGCGCGTGAGCAGGTGATGCAGCCCGTGGCCGAACTCGTGGAACAGCGTCAGCACTTCATCGTGCGTGAACAGCGCGGGCCGATTTCCGACGGGACGCGAGAAGTTGCACGTGAGGTACGCCACCGGCGTCTGCAGGTCGGAGCCCTTGCGCCGCCGGGTGATGGCGTCGTCCATCCACGCACCGCCACGCTTCGTGTCGCGGGCGTAGAGGTCCATGTAGAACTGGCCGACGAGCGAACCGCCCGCGTCACGGATCTCGTAGAAGCGCACGTCCTCGTGCCAGCGCGGCGCATCGGCGGCCTTGATGTGGATGCCATAAAGCGTCTGGGCGACGCGGAACAGGCCCTGAACGGCGACTTCCTCCGGGAAGTACTGCTTCACTTCCTGCTCGGAGAATGCATAACGCTTGACGCGCAGCTTCTCGGACGCGTAGCCGATGTCCCACGCTTCGAGCTTCTCGAGGCCGAGCTCGCGGCGCGCGAAGTCGCGCAACTCGTCCGCATCCTTCTCTGCGAACGGCCGCGCACGCCGCGCGAGATCCTCGAGGAAGGCCAGCACCTGCTGCGGCGAGTCCGCCATCTTCGGCACCAGCGACACTTCCGCGTAGTTCGCATAGCCGAGGAGACCGGCGAGCTCACGACGCAGCTCGACGATCCGCGCGACCAGCGACGTGTTATCCCATTCGGATTTGCCGAATTCGGAGGCGCGCGTGACGCTTTCGCGATACATCGTCTCGCGCAATTTGCGGTCGTCCGCGTACTGCATCACCGGCATGTACGAGGGCGCGTGCAGCGTGAACTTGTAGCCTGATTTACCGTCCTTTTCGGCCGCTTCGCGTGCGGCGTCGAGCACATCCTGCGGGATGCCGCCGACGCCGCCCGGGTCGACCACGATCGTGAATGCCTTGGTCGCGTCGAGCAGGTTCTCGGAGAACTTGCTCGACGAGCGCGCGAGCTCTTCCTGGATGGCCGCATAACGCGCCTTTTTCTCCTGCGGCAGCTCCGCTCCGCCCAGGCGGAAATCGCGCAGCGCATTCTCGACAATGCGCTTCCTCGCCGCCGACAGGGAGGCGAACGAGGCCGAGGTTGCGAGCTGCTTGTATTTTTCGAAGAGCCGCTGGTTCTGGCCGAGCTCGGTCCAGTACTGCGTGATCTTCGGGAGGTTGGCGTTGTACGCCTCGCGCAGTTCGGGGCTGTCGAGCACGGCGTGCAGGTGCGCGACCTGTCCCCAGGCACGGCCGATGCGCTCGTTCGCATCCTCGAGCGGCGCGACGAAACTGTCCCATGCCACCGGCGCGGCCAGAACGCGCTCAATCGTGGCGCGGCCGTCGGCGACCAGCTGATCAACGGCCGGCGTGACGTGCTGGGGTTCGAGCTCCGCGAAACGCGGCAGCCCCGAAAAGTCTACCAAGGGATTTGAATTCGTAGAGGCAGGGTTCATTTGGAAGCGCTTGCGGCGCGTACGCAGTTTTCGAGCAGCATGGCGATGGTCATCGGCCCGACCCCACCCGGCACCGGAGTGATCCAGCCGGCGACCTCGCTGGCGCTTGCGAAATCGACGTCGCCGGCGAGGGAGCCGTCGGTCAGACGATTCACGCCCACGTCGATCACGCAGGCGCCGGGTTTGACCATGCGGCCGGTGACGAGTTTCGCCCGTCCCACCGCCGCAACCAGTATGTCGGCGCTGGCGGCGATTTTTTCAAGATCGCGGCTCTTCGAGTGGCAGACCGTCACCGCCGCGTCTTTCTGCAGGAGCAGGAGCGCCAGCGGCTTGCCGACGATATTGGAGCGTCCGATGACGACCGCGTGCGCGCCGCCAATCGGCACCTGCGCGTGAGCCAGCAGGCGCATTACGCCGGCCGGCGTGCAGGGAATCACGCGCGGCGACCCTGCAACCAATGCGCCGAGGTTCGATTCGTGAAAACCATCGACGTCCTTCGCCGGCGCCACCGTTTCCAGCACCTTGTGCGCATTGACGTGCTTGGGCAGCGGCAGCTGGACGAGGATGCCGTGCACGTCGGCAGCGTCGTTGAGCGAGAGGACGCGATCGATCAGCGCGTCCTCGCCGATCGTCGCGGGCAGCTCGTAGAGCTCCGAGCGCACGCCGGTCTCCTCGCAGGCACGCACTTTATTGCGTACATAGACGCGCGAGGCCGGGTTGTCTCCTGCAAGCAGCACGGCAAGCCCGGGCCGAATGCCGCGCTGCGAAAGCGCCTCGACATCGCGTTTCACGGCCGCTCGTACCTGCGCCGCGAGCGATTTTCCGTCGAGAATGCGCGCGGCCATGGGGGCGCGCAGTCTAGCATTGGCCCGCTTTTCTGGTTAAGCTTGCCGCGCCCCCCGCAGCGAAAAACCGGATACCCCAGCCCATGTCCGCCGTTCCGCAATTCCCTGCCGCCAACGATCCCGATGCGCTAGAAACCCAGGAGTGGCTCGACGCGCTCGAGGCAGTGCTCGAGCGCGAGGGCCCTGAGCGCGCGCACTACCTGCTCGAGCGGTTGATCGACAAGGCGCGCCGCTCCGGCGCCTACATCCCGTTCTCGGCGAACACGGCGTACGTCAACACGATTCCACCGCACATGGAGGAGCGCTCGCCGGGCGACGTGGCGCTCGAGGAGCGCATCCGTTCCATCTGCCGTTGGAACGCGATGGTGATGGTCGCGAAGGCGAACAAGAGTGACGACGAGCTCGGCGGCCACATCGCGAGCTTCGCTTCAGTCGGCACGCTGTTCGGCACCGGCCAGCAGCACTTCTGGCACGCGCCGCACGAGGGCCACGGCGGCGACTTGATCTACTTCCAGGGACATTCGTCGCCGGGTGTCTATGTGCGCTCGCTCCTCGAAGGACGACTGTCCGAAGACCGACTGGTCAATTTCCGCCGCGAGGTCGATGGCAGGGGTATCTCGTCCTATCCGCATCCCTGGCTGATGCCCGACTACTGGCAGTTCCCGACGGTGTCGATGGGGTTGGGTCCGATCCAGGCGATCTACATGGCGCGCTACCTCAAGTATCTCGAGGCGCGCGGCCACGCGCAGACCGCGAACCGCAAGGTCTGGGTGTTCTGCGGCGACGGCGAGATGGACGAGCCCGAATCGCTCGGCGCGATCGGCCTCGCCTCGCGCGAGAAGCTCGACAACCTGATCTTCGTCGTCAACTGCAACCTGCAACGGCTCGACGGCCCGGTGCGCGGCAACGGCAAGATCATCCAGGAGCTCGAGGGCGACTTCCGCGGCGCGGGCTGGAACGTGATCAAGGTGATCTGGGGCTCGTACTGGGATCCGCTGCTCGCACGCGACAAGGAAGGGCGTTTGCTGCGCGTGATGGAGGAGTCGGTCGACGGCGAATACCAGAACTACAAGGCGAACGACGGCGCGTTCGTGCGCAAGCACTTCTTCGGCAAGGACCCGAAGGTCGCCGAGATGGTCGCACGCATGAGCGACGGGGACATCTGGCGCCTGAACCGCGGCGGCCACGACCCGCACAAGGTGCACGCGGCCTACGCGGCCGCGGTGAAGCACAAGGGCCAGCCGACCGTGATCCTGGCGAAGACCATCAAGGGCTTCGGCCTCGGCAAGCAGGGCCAGGCGAAGAACCCGACGCACCAGCTGAAGAAGATCGATACCGCGACGATCAAGGAAATGCGCGACCAGTTCGCGATTCCGATCCCGGACGACAAGCTCGACGAGCTGCCGTTCTACATCCCCCCAGCCGATGCGCCTGAGATGAAGTACCTGCACGAGCGCCGCAAGGCGCTCGGCGGCTACCTGCCGCACCGTCGGCAGAAGGCCGACAAGGTCCCGGCGGTGCCCGCGCTCGCGGCGTTCGATCAGCTGCTCAAAGGCTCCGGCGAAGGCCGCGAGATCTCCACCACCATGGCCTTCGTGCGCGCGCTCACCGCGCTGATCCGCGACAAGGACATCGGTAAGCGCATCGTGCCGATCGTGCCCGACGAGGCACGCACCTTCGGCATGGAGGGCATGTTCCGCCAGCTCGGCATCTACTCCTCGGAGGGCCAGAAATACGAGCCGGTCGACAAGGACCAGGTCATGTTTTACCGCGAGGACAAGCAGGGCCAGATCCTAGAAGAAGGCATCAACGAGGCGGGCGCGTTCTCGTCATGGATAGCCGCGGCGACGTCGTACAGCCACTCCAACGAAGTCACGGTGCCCTTCTACATCTTCTATTCGATGTTCGGCATGCAGAGGATCGGCGATCTCGCCTGGGCGGCGGCTGATCAGCGCGCACGCGGGTTCCTGCTGGGCGCGACCGCCGGGCGCACGACGCTCAACGGCGAAGGCCTGCAGCACGAGGATGGGCACTCGCATGTGCTCTCGTCCGTCATCCCGAACTGCGTGTCCTACGACCCGACCTATGGCTACGAGGTCGCGGTGGTCATCCAGGACGGCTTGCGCCGCATGGTGACGAACCAGGAGGACGTCTACTACTACATCACGCTGATGAACGAAAACTACGTTCATCCGGCAATGCCGCAGGGCGCCGAGCCGGGCATTCTCAAGGGCGCGTATCTGCTGCGCGAATCGAAGAACAAAGCGAAAGCGCGCGTGCAGCTGATGGGCTCGGGCACCATCCTGCGCGAGGTCGAGGCGGCCGCGGAGCTGCTCGAGAAGGACTGGGGCGTCGGCGCCGACGTCTGGAGCGCGACCAGCTTCACCGAGCTGCGACGCACTGGCATGGCGGCCGACCGCTGGAACCTGCTGCATCCGGAGTCGAAGCCGCGAGTGCCTTACGTGACCGAGTGCCTCGAGAAGCGTCCTGCCGGCCCCGTGATCGCGGCCTCCGATTACATCAAGACCTTCGCCGACCAGATTCGCCCGTTCATCCCGAAGGATCGCGTCTATCGTGTGCTCGGCACCGACGGCTTCGGCCGATCCGACTCGCGCGCGAAGCTGCGCCACTTCTTCGAGGTCAATCGCTACTTCGTGACCATCGCCGCGCTCAAGGCGCTGGCCGACCAGGGCGAAGGCAAGGCGAAGTCGGTGGCCGATGCGATCAAGAAGTACGGCATCGATCCCGACAAGGCGGACCCGGTCACCGTATGAATCAACCGGTAGTCGTGCCCGACATCGGCGACTTCAAGGAAGTCGAAGTCATCGAGGTGCTGGTCAAGCCGGGCGACGCCGTGTCCAAGGAGCAATCGCTCATCACGCTCGAGTCCGACAAGGCGACGATGGAGATCCCGTCGCCGGCCGCGGGGGTGGTGAAGGAGCTCAAGGTGAAGACCGGCGACAAGGTGTCGCAGGGCATGCCGATCCTGCTCCTCGACGCCAAGGACGAGCCGAAGAAAGCGGAGACGAAGAAGGAAGAGCCGAAGAGACAGGAAGCGCCGCGCCAGGCGGCGTCCGCGCCGCAGGCCAGACCGGGTGGCACGCAGACCGTCGGCGTGCCCGACATCGGCGACTTCAAGGAAGTCGAGGTGATCGAGGTGCTGGTCAAGCCGGGCGACAAGGTGGCGAAGGAGCAGTCGCTCGTCACCCTCGAGTCCGACAAGGCGACGATGGAGATTCCTTCCCCCGCCGCCGGCGTGGTGAAGGAGCTCAAGGTCAAGAACGGCGACAAGGTCTCCCAGGGGTCGCCGATCCTCGTGCTCGAAGGCGGCGAGCAGCGCGCCGAGCCGCGGGTCGAATCCAGGCCCGAAGCGCCGAAGGCCGCGCCGTCTGCGCCTGGCCCCGTGCCCGCAGCGTCGGCCGGCACGCGACCCGTCGCGCGCGAGGCGCGTGAAGAAACCGCGAGCAAGCCGCACGCGAGTCCCTCGGTGCGCAAGTTTGCGCGCGAGCTCGGCGTCGACCTGGCGCAGGTGCAGGGCAGCGGTCCGAAAGGCCGCATCCTGCACAGCGACGTCCAGGGCTTCGTTAAAGGCGCGCTGTCGCGCGGACCCGCTGCCGCGGCCGCAAAGCAAAGCGGTGGTGCGCTGCCCTTCAATCTGCCGCCGTGGCCGGAGGTCGATTTCGCGAAGTTCGGCCCGGTCGAGACGAAGCCGCTCGCGCGCATCCAGAAGCTGTCGGGGCCTTATTTGCACCGCAACTGGATCTCGATCCCGCACGTCACGCAATGCGATGACGCCGACATCACGGATCTCGAAGCCTTCCGCAAGGCGCAGACCGCCGAGACGGAGAAGAAGGGCTTCAAGCTCACGATGCTCGCCTTCATGATCAAGGCGTGTGTGACGGCGCTGCGCCAGTACCCGCAGTTCAACTCCTCGCTCGATAAATCGGGCGAGAACATCATCATCAAGAAATACTTCCACATCGGCGTGGCGGTCGACACGCCCGGCGGCCTGGTCGTCCCGGTGGTGCGCGACGCCGATCGCAAGGGGGTGTTCGATCTCGCGCACGAGCTCGCGGAAATTTCCAAGCTGGCGCGCGACCAGAAGCTGAAGCCCGGCGACCTGCAGGGCGGCACCTTTTCCATTTCCAGCCTCGGCGGCATCGGCGGCTCGTACTTCACGCCGATCATCAATGCCCCCGAGGTCGCCATCCTCGGCGTATCGCGCTCGGTAATGAAGCCGGTGTGGAACGGAAAGGAATTCGCGCCGCGGCTCATGCTGCCGCTCGCGCTCTCCTACGACCACCGCGTCATCGACGGTGCGACGGCCGCGCGCTTCACGACGCTCCTCGTTTCCGTGCTGTCGGACATCCGCAAGCTGATCCTTTAGTGGCTCGCATCTAATCGTGACGGTCGAGGTGAAGGTCCCCGACATCGGGGACTTCAAAAGCGTCGAGGTCATCGAGGTCCTGGTCAAGCCGGGCGACAGCGTCACCAAAGAGCAGTCGCTGATCACGCTCGAATCCGACAAGGCGACGATGGAGATTCCGTCGCCGGCGGCGGGCGTGGTCAAAGAGCTCAAGGTCAAGACCGGCGACAAGGTCTCGCAAGGCGCGACGATCCTCATGCTGGAGAGCGCTGGTGCGCAGGCACCAGCTGAGAAACCTGCGGCGGCAGCGGCGCCTGCGCAGTCCACGGCACCCGCCGCGAAAGGCGATGTCGACTGCGACGTGGTCGTCATCGGCGCCGGTCCCGGCGGATATTCGGCGGCGTTCCGGGCCGCGGATCTCGGACTGAAAACCATCCTTGTCGAGCGCTACCCGACGCTCGGCGGCGTGTGCCTCAACGTCGGCTGCATCCCTTCCAAGGCGCTGCTCCACACCGCCGCGATCATGGACGCGGCGCGCGATCTCGCCGACCACGGCATCAGCTTCGGCGAGCCGAAGCTGGATCTGGGCAAGTTGCGCGCGTTCAAGACCAAAGTCGTGGGCAAGCTCACCGGCGGGCTTGCCGCGATGGCGAAGATGCGCAAGGTGACGGTGATGCAGGGCGTGGCGGCTTTCACTGGGCCGAACGAACTCTCGATCGACGGAAGCAAAACCATCCGCTTCGCCAACGCGATCATCGCAACGGGATCGCAGGCGGCGAAACTTCGTCTTGGGGAAAATGAGCTGCCCGACGATCCGCGCATCGTCGATTCCACCGGCGCGCTCGAGCTGCCGAGCGTGCCGAAGAAGATGCTGATCATCGGCGGCGGCATCATCGGCCTCGAGATGGGCACCGTGTACTCGACGCTCGGCACCCGGCTCGACGTGGTCGAGATGATGGACAACCTCATGCTCGGCGCCGACCGCGACCTCGTCGCCGCCTGGGAGAAGTACAACAAGGAGCGCTTCGACAACGTGATGCTGAAGACCAAGACCACCAAGGTCGAGGCCGGCACGAAGGGGCTCAAGGTTTCGTTCGACGGCAAGGATGCCCAGACGTACGACCTCATCCTGGTCTCGGTCGGGCGCACGCCGAACGGCAAGAAGGTCGGCGCCGAGAAGGCCGGGGTGACGGTGACCGACCGCGGATTCATCGAGACGGATTCGCAGATGCGCACCAACGTGCCGCACATCTTCGCCATCGGCGACGTGACGAAGAACCCGATGCTCGCGCACAAGGCCGTCCACGAGGGGCATGTCGCGGCGGAGGCGGCCGCCGGCCAGAAGTCGCACTTCGACGCGCGCGTGATTCCTTCGGTGGCCTACACCGATCCCGAAATCGCCTGGGTCGGGCTCACCGAGGACGAAGCGAAGAAAAACGGCACCAAGGTCGGCGTGGCGAAATTCCCCTGGGCCGCCTCCGGGCGCGCCATCGCGAACGCGCGCGACGAGGGCTTCACCAAGCTCATCTTCGACGGCGAGAACCATCGCATCCTCGGCGGCGGCATCGTCGGCACCGGTGCCGGCGATCTCATCAGCGAGCTCGCGCTAGCGGTCGAAATGGGCGCCGACGCGACCGATATCGGCAAAACGATCCATCCGCATCCGACGACGAGCGAATCGGTGGGCATGGCGGCCGAATTGTTCGAAGGCGTCTGCACCGACCTGCCGCCGCAGAAAAAGAAGTGACCCAGGACGAGCTCAAGCGCAAGGTCGCCGAGGCAGCGCTCAAGTACGCGCAGGAAGGCGTGATCGGCGTCGGCTCGGGGTCGACCGTGAATCTCTTCATCGACGCTCTGGCGACGATCAAGGGCCGTATCGAGGGCGCGGTGGCCGCCTCGGAGGCGAGCGCCGAGCGGCTGAAGAAGCATGGCATCCGCGTCTTCGACCTGAACAGCGTGAACGCGCTCGATGTCTACGTCGACGGCGCGGACGAGGTCACCGAGCACCTGCACATGGTCAAGGGCGGCGGCGGCGCGCTGACACGCGAGAAGATCGTTGCCGCGGTGGCGAAGAAGTTCGTGTGCATCTGCGATGCGTCGAAGCTGGTCCCTGTGCTGGGAAAATTTCCGTTGCCGGTCGAAGTCATTCCGATGGCGCGCAGCTACGTCGGACGCGAGATGCTGAAGCGCGGCGCGCAGCCGGTGCTGCGCGAGAACTACAAGACCGACAACGGCAACCTGATCCTCGACTGCCACGGCCTCACACTGCTCGATCCGCCGGCGATGGAGGCGGACCTGAACAACGTTGCCGGCGTGGTCACCAACGGCATCTTTGCGCGCCGGCCGGCCGACGTGCTGCTGCTGGGTGAAGCGTCTGGAGTTCGGACCGTCAGCTTGCCGCGTGCGCGGTGAGCACGTCGGCGACGCAGGCGGTGAGCTTCTTCGCGTAGCCGATATGCAGGAACTCGTTCGGGCCGTGCGCGTTGGAGTGCGGGCCGAGCACGCCGGTGATGAGGAACTGCGCCTGCGGGAACTTCTCGCCCAGCATCGCCATGAAGGGGATCGTCCCGCCCATGCCCATCCACACCATGCTTTGGCCGAAATGGCGGCTCGAAGTCTCATCGAGCGCGCGGTCGAGCCACGCCGCCGATGACGGCGCGTTCCAGCCCTTCGCCGCCTGGCCGTACTCGAAAGTGACCTTCGCGCCGTAGGGCGGATCTGCTTCCAGCAGCTCTTTCAAGCGTCGCGCGGCGGCCTGTCCGTCGATCGTGGGCGGCAGGCGCAGCGAAAGAACCAGCTGGGTCTTGGGCCGTAACACGTTGCCGGCGCTCGCCGGCGGCGGCAGCCCGTCCGCGCCAATGACCGAGAGCATCGGCCGCCATGTGCCGTTCAGCAGCAGCTCCGACAGATCGCCCTGCATCGCACGCATGCCGGGGATAAAGGGCAACGTGTTCCAGATCTCCTCGCCCAATACTTGCGCCGTGCGCCGCGTCTGCGCTTTGCGGTCAGCCGGGATATCGGTATGAAATGCCGCGTCCTTGAGCGTGCCGTTGGCTGGGTCCTCGATGCGGTCGAGCAGGGCGCGGGCAATCCGGAAGCTCGAAGCGACCAGCCCGCTGGCATGGCCGGAATGCACGCCTTCCGTCAGGACCTCTACGGTCAGCACGCCATTCACCAGACCGCGCAGCGACGTGGTGCCCCAGAGCTGGGCGTAATTGCCGCAGCCGGAGTCCAGTCCGACCACGAAAGAAACCGCGCCGATGCGCGGCGCGAGCGCGTCGATGTAATAAGGCAGGTCGCCGCTGCCGCTTTCCTCGCAGCACTCGATCAGGATCACGCAGCGGCGATGCGGCCGCTTGTCCTCGTGCAAGGCCTTGAGCGCGGCGATCGCGTTCTTCGCTTCACCAACTTCAGGACTTCGAACGGCCCTGACGTTCATGTTTACTTGGTGGCCGCCGATGATGCACGAGACAACGCTAGCGTGTTGCGCGCTGGTTTCATCGATCTGGGAACTATCAAGGGAAATATCGGTGACCAGAACTATGCTTTAGGCGCTGATGTGGATTTGTCGAAGTACCGAACGGTCTCTGTCTGGTGCAAACGGTTCAGTATCAATTTCGGCGTGGCGCCATTGAGACCCGACCACATGATGTCGCAGAAGTAGCTCGCCATTCGACAAGCTTTAATGATCTAAGTAACAGCGAGTCGTAGGACTTATGCAAACGACTTAACCTCCTATTCTCGAAGTCCTTCAACATCACGATTTGATGAGACCTGCGGGAATTGTCGAGGTACTCTAATTCTTGCGACCGTACGCCGTGCGCAGTCGCCTTGGCTTCGTGTTGAAGCGACGCCTCCACCAGACTCCATCGAACGCCAAACCGGATTGCCTTGCCCGCAAAGAGCGCAATACTCCAGGGCCGGATACTTGCAGTCGCTATTTCGTCACTGTCGCAACCGCGACCAATCCGCATCACACTCGTGCTGAAGTCACCTCGCCGCTCCACCAATGCCAAGCTTGATAAGCGTAACGTAAAACGGAATGAGAATGCAGTTGTGGATCATGAAACTGGTTTGGCAAATCAGTTGCTGATTTGTGCTATGCAGCGACACGCGCTGGGAGGCACTTACAGTGACAAGAAACACCATCTCTACAGCTGAGATCGATGAGTCGATCGGCGGCAGCAGAAGGAGCGGACTCGAGCCGCTGATAGTGGGGCCTGTAGTTTCCGCGGCCCGTGACAGAGTTCTGTTCGAGGACATCCTTCTAGATTCCAGTGCCGCACAGCGCAAGAGACGAACGTGGCCGACTCTTATTTCATTTGTTTTGCAATTGTTCGTGATCGGTCTACTGCTTTTGCTTCCGTTATGGTTCACCGATGTGCTGCCCAAACAGGAGTTACTAGTTTTTCTTGAAGCCCCGCCTCCGCCACCACCTCCGCCGCCACCAGCGGCGTCCACTCCATCCCCGAAAGTGGTGAAGGTAACCAGCAACATCGTGAGCGGGAGGCTACGCGCTCCAAGCAGAATCCCGGCAAAAGTCCAGGTGATCAAGGAAGACGACGCACCACCACCGGTCGCCACAACAGGTGGTGTGATCGGTGGCGTGCCTGGGGGGATCCCAGGAGGTCAGTTGGGCGGGGTGATCGGGGGAATCATCAGTGCCAGTTCGAGCCTTGCAGCCGCTCCTGCCTTGTCCAAGCCGGTGCCCGTAGTGCAACGCGTACGCATTTCACAAGGTGTGACCCAAGGCCTGCTCATCTACAGGATTGAGCCCACTTATCCGCCCTTGGCGCAGCAGGCACGCATTCAAGGCGCTGTGGTAATGACGGCGCTTATTGACAAAGGCGGGAACGTTCAGCACCTGCAAGTTGTTAGTGGGCACCCGCTATTGGCGCCTGCCGCGATCGAGGCGGTCAAGCAATGGCGCTACAAGCCATTTGTTCTGAATGGGCAACCGTTAGAGGTCGAAACCACAGTCACGGTTAACTTTCACCTGCGTAGTCAGTGACCGAACACTAGTGCGATTGCGAGCTTCGACGGGGCGCCGCATCATGTCCGAAGCGGCTTCCACATGAAGAAATCTGCTGGCGCAAAAAGTAGCTCGCCATCCGATAGGGTCTATCAATGTTACCTGATGACGATTTGGAGGACTTATTGTGCAAAAGACTCAACCCGCTTATTTCTCCCAGTACCGCAGCCTGAAGCTGACCCGCGATGCCCAGGGTGTGCTGGTAGTCGAGTTCCACAGCAATGGCCGTCCGTTACTTGCCAACGTAATTGTGGCCGGCGAAGGGGCAACTTTCGGTGATCTGCCCCACTTTGCGGGCGGCATTGTACCCGGCGACGGAGTCTTTACCACTTGGAGCTACCGTGCCGGCGCAGCTACGGAAACTTCGGTGGTGTGAGTTGCCGACAGAGGTGTGGATCATTCCGATTTGCATACATTGCCGTGTGCAGTCGCCATCAACGAATCGCGTCACCCAGAGATCGTTTGTCTTTTCCCATGAACACCCAACACAAAAGCTCTGACTTGATTTCGTTCCTTCGGCGCAAGAGCCTGATAGCTTCTCCGAAGTCCTTGCAGCAAATGACCTGCTTGCTTCGGTGTGCAGGCCATGCGGGGAATGCCATTTGCAATAGCGGAACGTGATTTGTTGTTCCTCTTTGGCATTTAGCCCCCCTGGCTTAGTCCTTATCGTTCAACCTGACAGGCTGCTGCAGACTTGCAACAATCTGCTTTAGGCGGCGCGGCCGCCGACCAGAACTTCTAAATCGGAAATGGTTGTCCAGTAACCGAGGTTTCCGTCGTCTACGAGTTCCTGCAGGACGTACAACGCGTGGTTGCTACCTTTTTCGAGACTGTGCTGCCGCCGCAGGGTGTGCTTCACAGGTTCTGGATTCCGCCAGACAATTTCGAATTTCGCCATACTTCATTTCTCCAGGTTCGATCGGGATAACGACCAACATATCGATCGACACCGTCCTAGAAAGCAACTGAAATGCCATCAATGGGCTCCGCGTTTTGGGGCAGTCGGTTCACACTTAGGACCGCATGCCCATAACTGTGAATTCCTCGATTTTTCCCAAACCACTTCTCGAACTCGTGTCGCTGATAGAGGTACGAGAGGGAACTAAGCAGAAACGCGCTCAGATCGTGGAAACTCTTCCATTCACACAATTTCCACGCGGAAGTCGGCCCGTGGACTTTGTACATTCGATCGCCAATGTTGCTATAGCAACACGAGACGTATGGACGTCACGCAGGAGGCGAGCTCAGTTGATCAAACACACTGATGCTGGCAAGGAGACTGTTCTCAACCTGGCACACTGCGTGCAAGAACTCGAAGTGCGGTGAGAGGTACGACAAGTTCTTAGAGGTTCAGCACGCGAGGAGTCGGCTATGCCAAAGAAATTTGCAGGAAAGGTAGCGGTTGTTACGGGAGGGTCGACCGGCATGGGCCTCGCTACGGCGAAGCGCTTCGTTCAGGAAGGCATGGATCACGTGTTCATTACCGGCCGCCGTAAAGACGCATTGGATGCCGCAGTTACTGATATTGGAAAAAACGTGACGGCTGTGCAAGGCGATGTCGCCAGTCTATCTGACCTCGATCGTTTATACGACACGGTGAAAAAGCAGAATCGTAAGGTCGACATTATTTTTGCGAATGCTGGCCTCGCGAAACTGGCGCCCTTTGGCACCGTGGATGAGGGGTTTTTTGACCTCCACTTCAACGCAAACGTCAAAGGTCTCTTCTTTTCTGTGCAGAAAGGCCTCCCTTTGATGAAGGACGGAGGATCAATCATCCTGAATGGATCAATTGCCGATATCAAGGGTTTTCCCGCCATGAGTGTGTACAGCGCCACCAAGGCTGCCGTTCGTTCCTTTGCTCGAACCTGGACGAATGACCTGCGAGACCGTCGTATCCGCGTGAACGTTCTCAGCCCCGGCCACATCGATACTCCGATCATGGAGAGCCTGCAACAAGGCGAGGCGCTCACCATAATGAAGAAAGAGATGGAGAATAATGTTCCGCTCGGCAGATTGGGAGACCCGGACGGCATCCAGCAGATCCTGATCTCGGAATGGCTTGGTGAGGAACTCGACTGCTCCAGCCTTCATGGCGCTATCGGAGGAATGAAGGCAGTCCTTGCCTTCGGCCCCGACGCCATGATCCTTGGTGCCGATCCGTCCAGCGTGGACGTTGAAGCTCAGCGATCTGCGAAGGCCGAGGCCGGTGCGTCGATATAAAAACTCCAAGACTTCTTTACGACAGGAAGTGTCTGCCCGACGTCTTTCTGGATGCCCACTCGGGTCATCTTGCTGATTTCGAATGTCTGAGGCGGTCACGCACGCAATATGCGATTGGCCCGGTTCCTGCAAACGAACCGTGTTGAGATGCTGCAAAAAAGCAGTCTCACTGTTCCATCACCTCATTCAACTTCAAGGAGTATGCCCACATGATGACCCAACCCTCTCGATTGCGTTCAATCATCGCTGCCGGTGCGCTGGCGCTGCTCGCGGCGGCCGCGCACGCGCAGGCGCAGGTGCAGCAAAAGACAAAGACTTCATCGGTCAGCAGGTCGGTTACCGAATTGGAGTACGGCCCGACCGGCCTATCGGATGGCGTTCACGGTGAATTGTCTGCCGCGCCAGCCTATGGCGATCTTGCCCACGGGCCGCACGGCACATTTATCAAAATGCCGGCCGGATACGTGAGCCACACTCACACGCATACAGAGGACTACTGGGCCGTCGTGGTCTCGGGAGTCATGGTCAATAAGACGCCGGACAGCCCTGATGTACCCTTGCCGGTTGGATCCTATTACTTCCAGAAGGGCGACGAGCGCCACGTAACCAAGTGCATCTCGCCGAACGAATGCATCTTCTTCGTTAGTCAGAATGGCAAGTTCGACTACCGTGAGTGAGGCGCAACGAGGACTTGCGCGGTACAGTGCTCCGGACCGGCTCCCTCCGGAACGTCGACGACGGCGTCCTGGCCGGACGCAACTAACAACCCCGGCTCGCCCGTGCGCCCGCCCAATCACCTGGTGCACGGGCCTCGCCTCGCCTAACCATCCCGGGAGGAATGAACACATGGTGCCATGGGACCGCGTAACCCGTCGTGACGTGTTGCGCGCGATACACGAGTACGACCGGCTGGGCGCAGAGCAGTTCTTCTCTGAGCATGGTTTCGCCCCTACCACGACCTATGAGCTGGTCTTGGACGAACGCCGTTACCCGCCGAAGGCAGTCTTGGGCGCAGCTTATGAGTTCGCCACGGGGCAACAACTTGGCTCCGGTGATTTCGAGGGCGGGAAGATCGGCGCCGTAAGGGTGCTCGGAAAGCTAGGATTCAGTATCGAGAAGAAGCTACGACCAGCCAGGACAAGCTGACCCGGACGTGCGAGCCTGTTGCGCCGGCCGGCAGTTGCTCGGCCTGTCCATCGTCCCTCACGGTCCGAAAGTGTAGGCCCGCCGACTGACGGCCCATCAGGCGGGACGTGCTTATATCAGGCCACTTCGAAATACCAAGTGTGCGTTCTGTGTGCGATCTTATAGGCTTGAAGTGAAACGGGCTTTGACAGGCGCTGACACTCGCGTTTCACTGATATTTCACAAGAAGCCTTCGTGCAGGCGGAATTGTGGGTGGCACATGGTTTGCGGGAGCGGGAGGCGCGGTGATGTTTTCGTTCAGTATGGCAGTTTCGGTGGAAATGCATAACAATTGGCTACGAGGGTTCGCGTGAGCTTCGGATCTACATGATCCCTGCTTCCTACAAACCGAAAAAGAGGTTCATGCAGCTGGCGATCACGGAAGCCAAGCGCGCCCGGGATAGAGGCGACTATCCCATTGGCGCGGTCATCACACGCCTCACGGGCAGGCGTGAAGTGGTTATTGCTAGCGCCGGTAACCGCGTAAAAACTTCGGGGTCAAGCATCAAGCATGTAGAGCTGGAAATGCTCAAATATGTGTCAAGCGGCTATGGCCGCTACCTGCCCGACTTCGTGCTGTACTCTACGCACGAACCCTGTGCCATGTGCGCCGGCGCCTGCGTGTGGTCTAGAATTGGCGCGGTCGTCTACGGCGTCTCGCAAGAAGACATTGCTGCTTATGGCGACAAGCGCGGTACGGAAGACTACAAGTGGCGAGCTTGCCTCATCCCCTGCCGGCTCGTTTTCGAGAAGGGCAATCACCGCATCCCCGTCACCGGTGGTTTTCTCCGCCAAGAATGCCAACAATTGTTCAGTTACAGGCCTTCATAGTGACCGCTGCTTCTATCTACCTAAATCGGAAGTAGTCGGATCCGTTTACCGGTCGCGACAAAAATCGCGTTGCAGAGTGATGGAATAAACGGTGGCACGCCAGGTTCACCCACGCCCGCCGGAGGTGCGTCGCTTTCCACGAGATAAACATTGGTCTGGTAAGGAGCTTCGTTGATTCGCGCGACAGGATAGGTATCGAAGTTGGATTGTTCAATCACACCGTTCTTGGCGGTAATTTCTCCGCTGCGAGCCACGCTGGTGCCAAACACCGCGGCGCCTTCGAACTGGGCGCGCGTCACCTCCGGATTTACGACTCGTCCGGCATCAACGACGTAGTCCACCCGCGGAATCTTGATATCGCCCTGATCGTTGACTTCGACTTCGACCACCGCGGCGACATATGTCAAGAAGCTGCGATGGGCGGCAATACCAATTCCTGTGCCCTTCCCAAATTTCGGTGGCAACCTTCTAAGCAGATGGTGAACAGAATCAGAAAACAACCCGCGAGGGAAGAGAGCAGTTCACAAACCGATGGTATGTCCCCAGATGGTGTGGCCCTAGTCGGCCCAGGTCGTTGGTGACAAGGTTATACGGGACATTGTTGAGCACTGGGCCGAGCGCGAGTCGACAATCTCTTACTCACCGTAAAAGCGAGTCACCGGGAAAGCGCTGCCAGAGTTTCTGCGAGGACCAGCACGCCCCGCGCAATATCTTCCGGGGAGGCATACTCGTCCGGACGATGACTGTATCCGTTCCGGCAGGGGATAAACAATATCGCCGTAGGAGCAGTCCGCGACATAAAGAGCGAGTCGTGATAAGCACGACTGACCATGGGAAGAAAAGGTAGATTGTGTTTACGGCAGGAGTCTGAGAGGGCCTCAACTACTGCAGGCGCGCAGTCGGCAGGCGCATCGGCGTTCAATAACTCAGTGCTAATCGACACGTGTCGCTTCGCCGAGATCGCCCGACTTGCACTCCCTGCCTGCAGCATTACGCCATCACGCCGTTTGAGATCGGTGTCACGAATGTCAGCGCTGAGGCGGACCCGGCTGGGAATGCTGTTGACGGCGCCTGGAAACACCTCGCAGATGCCAACCGTCGCCACCGTGTCGATGGCTCCACTGCTTCGCGCCGCGCTCTCGATGGCGAGGATTAGTTCTGCGGCGGCGCAGAGCGCGTCGCGCCGGTCTGGCATCAGAACTCCGCCCGCGTGCCCGCCTGAACCCTCGATGGAGATACGGAGGCTCGCCGGCGCCGCGATGTTGGTCACCACTCCCAGCGGGATTCCTTGTCGCTCGAGCAAAGGTCCCTGCTCAATGTGCAATTCGACAAATGCTTTGTAATAGTTGCTCGGCAGCTTGACGGCTACAAGGTCCCCGCGCACGCTCGCTCTTTCGCGAACTTCATCGAGTGATGCGCCCTCGCTGTCCTTGAACTGTCGCGCGGCAGAGGGAGAAAGAACTCCCGAAAGCATTCGGCTGCCGAGGCAGCCAATCCCAAACCGCGTCGGCTCTTCCGAAGTGAACGCCAGCAGTTCGATAGAATGCCTGGGACGGAATCCGCTGCGTTGCAAGCTGCGAATTGCTTCGAGGCCTCCAAGAACTCCGACCACCCCGTCGTACTTCCCTGCATTCGGAATCGCGTCGATGTGCGATCCCGTCCCCACCACCGGAGCCGCAGCGTCCGAACCAATCCAGCGTGCAAAGGTATTGCCGACGGCATCCACGCGGACTGCGAGTCCTGCCTCCTCACAGCGGGCCTTCGTCCACGCGCGCGCCTTCAAGTCTGCCGGCGTAAAAACGATGCGAGTCACCGCAGGTGGTTCCGCATCCGAGAACGCAGACAGCGCTTCGATCTCAGAAACCAACCGCTCTTGATCGATCTTGAGGTTCATCACCGCGCACCGGCGAGGGGATGCCGATTCCAGTCCTTGTAGATGAGATATTTCGCAGGCACTTTGCCAATCGCGCCAAACCATTGCGGACACCACGGCCCCATCCAGATGAAATCACCCGCCTTTACCGGGTGCCAGGAATCGCCCAGCCGGTAGATTCCTCCGCCCTCCAGCATCATCAACCCGTGTTCCATCATGTGCATTTCCACCATGCTCAGCGCGGCGCCAGGCTGGTACGCCATGGTGTTGACCGCGAAATCAAAATTCATCTCATCCGGCAGCAAACACTTTACTTGCAGATCAGGGTCGTCATTGAGCGCATGCGCAACAACCTCACCCTCGCTGGAGATGATGATACGTGGTGAAGTGACAGACTCTAGTGCGCGGTAAGGCTTCTCAATCACCGCAGTGCGGGCTGGCTTTGTAGCCGTGACTCGGTGCGGAGCGCCTTCCGGAAAATACGCGAACCCGCCGACGCCCAACTCGCTTCGTGATCCTTCGACCTGTAAGGTGACTTCCCCCTCCAATACGAAGATGAAGCGTTGCGCGAACGTGCTTCCGAGTTCCCCATTCGCTTCAAATTCCGCAGTGTACTGGGTGAATGCGGCACCGAGTGCGGGCCCTGCATGCACGACAGCAGTGCAACCCTTCATACCGGGCAAGGGTGTGCGTACGAAAGTATCGGCTGTCACCAGCAAGTGATTGGATTGCTGCGAACTTCGGGTCGCTCCAAGATTATGCACGGTCCGTCCTTGTCTGAAATGCTGGCGACAAAGCTAATTGATCGAGCAACTGTATCCCGCACTCGATCGCCTTGGCCACGTCCTCTACTAAGACAGACTCCGCGGGATCGTGGCTGATACCGCCCGGGGTGCGGAGAAAAATCATTGCCGCCGGAACCTTCTCCGCCAGGATCATGGCATCATGTCCTGCTCCGCTTATCATGCGATACGGCCTGCACCCGACTTTCTGAATCGCCTCTTCAATTTGTTGGCTCAGGAATCGGTCCATCGCTA
>Ga0137403_10000047_pt1 | contig 127562 bp, 105 predicted proteins | sample CZOMad2_1_16fung_FD_122057 | JGI IMG/M metagenome (GOLD analysis project Ga0137403, IMG submission 122057) | Vadose zone soil fungal communities from Angelo Coast Range Reserve, California, USA - CZOMad2_1_16fungal (Hybrid Assembly) | ecosystem: Environmental > Terrestrial > Soil > Vadose... | reverse complement strand
TATCAATCGCCAACCAACAAAGACTACTTCATGCGTTTCGAAGTGTGGCGCAATCCGCAAGCGCTGGAGGATCACAAACAGACACCGCATCTGAAGGCGTCTTTCGAAAGACGCAAGAACAAAGGGTGGATGACCGAGATCACTACTTGGAGACGGGTGCCCGACACGACACAGTGAAGAGGAGGATCTTGGAGGAATGGAACAGAAGCCGTCGCACGCGTCGTGGAGCAGCGTTCTGCTGCCGACAGCCCTTATTCTCGGACTGGTCCTTCTGCTCAGCCTGAATGTTGGTCAACAGGCTGGCGTTGAGCCAATGCCGAACGCAGCATTGGAGCCATGGCTCAAGCTGTTCGCAGGTTATTTGGGAGCAGGGGCGGAGATCGCGGCTGCATTAGTAATTGGCGCTGCTGTCTTGCGGGCCATTGTTGCCTATCTAACTCAATTCTTCCGCCGTTCAAATCCGCAGCCCGATTCCATCGAGTCCATCAGGCTGCGACTGGGACGCGTCCTCGCCCTCGGATTGGAATTTACGATTGCCAGCGACATCTTGCGTACTGCCGTGGCGCCGACGCGGCAGGACATTATGAACCTCGGTGCGATTGTGCTTTTGCGAACGCTGCTGAATTACTTCCTGGAGCGGGAGATCCGTATGGGCGAAGAGCGGCGGGCTTCTGTATGAGAGCAAACGATACGCGCTCAGATGCAACAAAAGCTAGCCATGAAATGCTGTCATAAATACCAGAGGGTCTATACCGATGAAGGGATGAATTTCTGCCTGGACGATGGCACAGCGCTAATGAGCGATCGTTCAATGCCAGGGGAGTTCCCCACCGTACGCTTTGCCTCTGGGCGGCGTATTGATTTCACGTCAAAGGAAGCCCTGCCCGACAAAACCTTGGTGATGGATTTGAGCCGAGGGTTACTCCCGACTCGGGCAGGCCGGCGACAAGCCACGAAGCCGCGAACCATCAACTCCATCGCCGTGCGTGACAATCAATGTTAAGAGAATCGGAGAATCTCCAGTTTAAGCGTACCGACCAAGAGGCGTTCGATGGATTAGCTTCGATCAACTGTCCCACGTGCGGTCGGGAAAACGCGTCCGAGTCTGTATTCTGCGCAACCACCTCATGTCACAAGGCGTTGGGCGAGTTCAAATACGTGCAGGAAGAGCTGAAGGCTGAGACCCGATGGCATGAAGCACTGGCGGCGAAAGTCAGCTCGTTTATCGGGAATCTATCCTTCCTTGTTGTACACGCCTTTTGGTTTGCAATCTGGGTGGCAGTGAACACAGGAATCCTCGCATTCTTCCAGACGTTTGATGCCTACCCGTTCGGGTTGCTCGGCATCATCCTGGCAATCGAAGCCATTTTTATCACAGGAATTCTGCTCATTAGTCAAAACCGGCAGAGTGCTCATGCCGACAAGCGTGCCGAACTCGACTATGAAGTTAACGTAAGGACCTATCGCGAAATCCGTCAGATCAAAGCGATGCTGCAAAGACTGGAGTGCGAGTTAAAGAAAATTGAGGCTGTTACGCAATCACGCCAGGCCCCATAGAAATACGGCGCACCGGATCAATATGGCCCTTTGTAAAGTGACTGCTCTGTAAGTTCGCGTATCGAACGCCGACTACTGAGTCAAGGGCGAAGGGCGAAGACTTAACAGACTGTTTGACGTAAGCGGCTTTTTGATTTCAGAACGGAGTGGAGCCAATTGCCAAGGATTCTGATCACGAGAGGTAATGAAAGTGGAAATCAATGAAAACAAAGCCACCGCTCGGATTAGCGCGGTGGGTGAGTTCCTGCTGCGTTATGGCTTGGTGCTGGTACTCGGCTGGATTGGAGCGATGAAGTTTACGGCGTACGAAGCTGAAGGCATCAAGCCGCTAGTTGAGACCAGCCCGCTAATGAGTTGGATGTACAAGTTTCTGAGCATTCAAGCCACCTCAAACGTGATTGGCGTCGCCGAGATTACCGCCGCAGTGTTGATTGCGATTCGGCCTCTCTCGGCAAAACTCTCCGCGATCGGAAGTGTGCTTGCGGTGTTCACATTTCTAGCCACGTTAACTTTTCTGTTCTCTTTGCCCGGTTGGGAGAAGAGTTTAGGGGGTTTTCCCGCGCTTTCAGGATCGGGAGGCTTTCTACTTAAAGACGTTGGCCTGCTCGGTGCTGCGATTTGGACGTTGGGCGATTCCTTGTCCAACGCTAAGTAAACGGTCCTTTAAAGAAACCTTCAATGTGTCTTTCGGCCACAGACATAACCCGCGCTTCAACCCGCAGTTTCAGGACAGGCTCATTGACCACTGCTTACTTTGGGGCATTCGTAGGACTTGGGCTCAGTGTAGGTTTGCTCGGTCCAACCATACCAGGTTTAGCGGAGCAGACACATGTTGGCCTGAGCGCGATCAGCTGCGTCTTCACATTCCGGTCATTAGGGTACGTGCTGGGAGCAGTTCGGGGAGGAAAGCTCTTCGATCGAAGACCCGGCAATCCCGTAATGGCTGGGATGCTTGCGGCAATGGCCCTGATGATGGCCCTTGTTCCAGTGGCTCCAAGGCTTTGGTTATTGCTTGCTGTGATGCTCGTTCTGGGCGCCGCCGAGGCTACGCTTGATGTGGGAGCGAATACGCTGCTTCTGAGGGTCCACGGAAACCGCGTAGGGCCATTCATGAACGCTATGCATTCATTTTTTGGCGTCGGCGCGCTGATGGCTCCAATCGTTGTGGCACAAACCGCCTCCTTCAAGCATCCGACAGCTCACAGCTATTTTGTAATTGCTTTGCTTCTCTTGCCGCTTGCGGCGTATACGCTCCGACTGCCTAGTCCTGTTGCTTTGCCGGCAAACAAACACGAAGAACCGCCCGGGACAAACCATCGTCTGGTGTTCTTAATTGCGTTGTTTCTTTTTCTATACGTTGGAGCCGAAGTGGGTTTTGCGGGTTGGATCTTCACGTACGCAGTGGAATTCAAACTAAGCGAAGCGACGACGGCAGCATATCTGACCTCGTTGTTTTGGGGCTCACTTACCTTTGGTCGAATGTTGACAATTCCGTTGGTGGCTCGCCTTAGACCTCGTTCGATCCTGGTAAGCAGTCTTTCCGGAAGTCTGTTCAGCTTGGCGCTTATGCTCTTAAGCCCTCGCTCCTTTGGGGCGGTTTTGACTGGGACGATGGGTCTTGGCCTTTCGATGGCTTCGATCTTTCCAACCACACTTACTTTTGCCGGCCGAAGGATGAAAATGACCGGCCGAGTGACGGGATGGCTCATCCTGGGTTCGAGCGCGGGAGCTATGCTTGTTCCGTTTCTAATGGGACAGAGTTTCCAATCGGGGCACCCGCGTATTCTGATGGTCGTCATCACAACCACGTTATTGGCGGCGCTTGCGGTGCTCGCCTTGGTAATCCGTACTTCTCAGAAAGTGACGACTACAGTGACATGACTTGTTCGATGAGCGCTGGGCTAAAATCCGATCTGCGACAATCAAAACCGCAGCAATGATCCGAATTTGCATGACGTAAGAAAGAAGGATTCATGTACGAGCACAAACGTAAACGTGTTGTAATTCTGGGTGGTGGCTTTGGTGGTATTTACACCGCGCTTCACCTGGAAAAAGCGCTCAAACGGCTTAACGACTTTGAAATCTTGCTGATTAACAAAGAAAACTACTTTGTGTTCCAACCGATGCTCGCGGAGGTTGTTTCCGGCAGCGTCGGCATCCTCGATACCGTTAGTCCCATTCGACGGATGTTGCCACGCACTGATCTGCATGTGCGTGATATTGAGTCGATCGATACGGTGAATCAGACCATCACCACCACACCCGGATTCCGCCAGCAACCGAATGTAATCCATTACGACCACCTTGTACTCGCGCTGGGAAACGTAACTGATTTTCGAGGTTTGCGAGGGTTACCAGAACACGCAATTCCCTTTAAGAATCTTGGGGATGCACTCTATATCCGTAATCATGTAATCCACGTTTTGGAAGAGGCTGCAATCGAGCACAGGGATGAGCGATTGCGTCGGCAGCTCCTGACTTTTGTGGTGGCCGGAGGCGGGTTCTCGGGCGTGGAAGTGGTGGCTGAGATCAATGACTTCGTCCGCGGAGTGATCCGAAACTATCCGCAGATCGATGCGAGAGACGTACGTGTAGTGCTGCTGCATGCACTGGACCGTATCCTGCCCGAGTTGGACGAAAAACTCGCGCTCTACGCACAGAAGATTTTGGCCCGCCGCGGCGTGGAGATCCGCCTCAACACAAAGCTGGAAGCTGCGACGGGAGACGAAGCGATTCTTGCCGATACAACACGCATTTCTACCAAGACCTTAATCTCCACAGTGCCTTCATCACCAAATCCATTGATCGATATGCTGGACTTACCAAAAGAGCGAGGCCGGCTCAAAGTCGATTCGTCGCTGCTGGTCGCGGGAACAGATAACGTCTGGGCGCTGGGCGATTGCGCTCTAGTTCCAATGACTGATGGCGGCATCTGTCCGCCGACAGCACAATTCGCAATCAGACAGGCAAAGACTGCGGCGCATAATATCGTCACTGCTCTTCGCGGAGGCGAACGCAAGTCATTTCAGTTTAAGGAACTGGGCAAACTTGGTGTACTCGGTCATCGGTCAGCGGTGGCGCAGGTGTTCGGCGTGAATGTGTCTGGGTTTCTAGCATGGTTTCTGTGGCGCACGATCTACCTGATGAAATTGCCTGGTTGGGGCCGGCGTATGAAGGTCGCTGCGTCGTGGACCTTCGACCTCTTCCTGCCGCCTGAGTTGGTGCAATTGAAACTGACTAATTCGATGGGCGTCGCACATGAACATTTCGAGCCCGGGCAGGAGATCTTTCGTCAGGGGGACCTCGGAGATCGCATCTATATTATTTCGCGCGGTAAAGCCGAGGTTGTGCGCAACGATGGCGACCACGACGTTTCACTCGCACGGCTTGGTCCAGGAGAGTATTTCGGCGAAATGGCGTTGCTTAATCAGACCACGCGCAATGCCACGGTCCGCTGCCTGGAATCGCTTGATGTTCTGAGTATTCACAAGCGTGAGTTTACTGTCCTGGCAGCTAACCTGCCTGCAATGAGGGAGAGTTTCGAGCAAGTGATGAAGCAGCGTCGGATGGCCACTGAGTCAGTGCTCGCAGAGGCAGCCGGCTAAAAGCCGTTCGCTCTGGTTTCGAAACCTTAAATTGGATCTCTTGGAGTATTGCTAACGAGACAATCCACGAAATGACACGAACCGCCACCAATAACAGTTCGTGTTAGTTCGTGTGGTTGGTTTCGTGTAGTTTCGTGGATCGATGAACCGTTTATCAGATTGTTACTATGCTACACAGACTTCAATTCTCGGCGAGCCTTCATTTCCAGCGGCGCCAACATGCCATAGATGAATTCGTGTATCGGCACTGTGGCGCCTCACTCGCGGGCCATGCGGACAACCGTTAGAGAGCGGCAATTGTCCTAATAAGGCTACCGGTGATACCTGTCTCGTAGGCGTACCAGACTCCGAAAGCCGCGCTCAGTAAGCCCGCCAACATCTGTAGCCGGTAATGAACTCCACTCAGCTTGCGTGCTCCAAGGACAAAGGGCAGCCCGACCAGACTCGACATCAATAACATTCCCAGGATCGAGCCGGCACCAAAGACTGCTAGATATAGCAATCCGAGAATGGGCGAACTGATCTGGGTCAGCACCAATAATGTGAGTGCGGCAGAACCGGCAAGACCATGCACGGCACCGACGATCGTGGGTTTTATCCCAATGCCTACAATTTCGTGTGAATGACCTTCAATCGCCGCAGATTGCCGGGCCTCAGCTTCGTGAAAGTGAAGGTGCGAATGAGAGAAATAATCGTGGCCATGCCTGTGAATGTGAAAGTCTGAGCGTCGGCTGAGTGCTCTCTTGAAGGCCATAACTCCCAGACTGATGATCATTAGGGCCACAATAAATTCCAACCAACTTGCGAGGCGCTCTGGAATTGCAATCTTAAGCGCCAGCACAATCGTGCCCACTACCACGAGCGAAGCGGTGTGGCCGGCGCCCCAGAGCGCCCCGACGATGGCCGCGCGCGCAAGTCTCCGATGTTCGCTGACGATCGCAGAGACTGCGACGATGTGATCAACCTCGGTGGCATGCTTCAGACCGAATACAAGACCGAGTCCCAGTAGTCCCAAACCGCCGATCGAAGCAAATTGTGGTGCCGCTGAAGCAGAGATCACTCGCGCCGCGATAGCCGCGCCGGCCGTAAACAGACCGGTTCCAGTCTGTTCCAGCGCCTGGTAACAGATCGCGGCTCCTGCGCAGGTGATCATGAGGGCGCTGAAAACTGGAAGCACTGTCGCGACTCGCCCGAATCTGCCAGTGGATTTGAGCAATCGCCGCGCACAAACAAATGCCAATCCGACGGCCGTCAAGACTGCAGCCAGACCGGCGCTGAAGGCAACCACCAGTAGCAGACCGTAGCCGACACGATGAAGCGAAATGGCCGCCAGCAGCACTACCAGTGCCGACGGACAAGGTAGAATTCCCCCTGATATTCCCAGCGCCAAAAGACTGCGCCAAGTCACGGGTGAACCATCGGCGCCCGGTGGCAGATGAGAGTGCTTTCGTCCGCCATGCGAATGCATTTTGGTGGGATCGTGATCTTGCGTATGCGAGTGATCGTGATGCAAGTGCTCATCGTGCAGGTGTACACGTCGCTTGTGCCAGCCAACTGGCGCTCGCATTCGGCGGATTAACAGACTCACTCCGATTACGACAACTATCGCTCCTGACAAGAGACTCAACACGGGGAACAGTCGTTCCGGCACGACGTACTGAGAGGCCAGAAGTGTTGCCACTCCCAAGGCGAATACTCCCGCAGTGTGCGTTAGAGTCACGGTAAGCCCAAGAAACGCTGCATGGCGTGCCGTGCCTCGCGAGCCTACCAGGTAAGCACCAACTACCGTTTTGCCGTGACCCGGTGAAAGCGCGTGAAGCGCACCCAACAGCACGGCCATCAGAAGACCAAGCAAGGCAACTCCGGCGGTCAGATCAGGGACAGCAATCAGTTCCGCCAAACGATCGCGCGATCTGACGCTGACCGCATGACCATCTCGAGTCAGAAGCGCATTAGCACCCGACGGAATCGCACCCTTGGTAAAGGAAAGCTCCGCTCGTCGTTCATCGAGTGGCGCCTGGAGCATGTCGCCAGGATAAGTCTTCAGTTCGTCAGTAATGCTGCTGCCAAAAGCTGAGCTATCGAAAACCGAGAGCCCGGGAAGTGGCGAGACTACCAACTCACGCCAACCGATGCGATCGCCATAGTTATTATCTGCGAAGAGCAACCGGTGAACAGCGGCAACGTTTCCCGCTGGAATCGCACTCACCAGGTCACACTGGATGCGCATGGTCTGAAGTCCACCTGCACCCGCCAGCAAACTCGCATTGGCTGTCAAAACCTGAATAGGAATTCGGACGCCATCGACACTGAGCGACATTCCGCTCGCGTATTCCGCTGCCGCGCGCGCTGCAAATGCATCCAGTTTAGCCTTAGACGGTGGTGCATCGTTGTCGTAGGTGGTTAGAGTCTGCAACTCTTGGAAAGTGGGAATCTCGGCCATGTCGATTACGTAACGCAGTCTGATCTGATCGCTGCCGACCTCGATGCGACTGAAATGGTTGAGAGTAAAGTTTCCCAGTGGATGGGCGATTGTCACGCTTGACCAGAAAAGGACCAGCATTATTGCTGTTAACGTGATTCGTGCTGCGACACTCATTGAGAACAGTCGTCGTTCTATCGGGGTCATTGTTCGAGTGCCTTTCTTGCGATCGAGGCCTGTAACGGATCGAATTGCGGGTTGAGCGACAGCGCTCTCTTCAGATATTCGCGTGCGTCATTACCTTCGCCGGAAGCGTGCGCAATCATCCCGGCGTGATAGAAGAGACGCGAGTCTTTTGTATCGAGACGCAGGGCCTCCTTGATTGCTGCTCGCGCTTCAGAGATCTTTCCGGCCTTGAGTGCCGTCCAGGCAAACGCATCTGCGCCATAGATGTCTCGCCGCACGGCGTATTCTTTCGAAGCGTTTGCATAGGCGTCTTCGGGTTTGATGTCGTGGTCGGCATAGAACAGCGCCAACTGCCGATTGTAGAGCGCGCCATTAAATTCATTGAGGCGCCCAATCTTCTCGACCAGAGAGTACTGAGCCGCTGCATCCTTGTCGCGTCCGGAGAGTTTGTATAAGTCGCCGAGCGCGGCCACGAATGACGGATCCGGGATGATGTGAACAGCGTGCTCGTATTGTTTGATTGCGCCTGCGAGATCACCTTGTGCAGCCCGGACGCGCCCAAGGCCAGCGAGAGCGCGAAAATAATCGGGGAAAGTCGTCATTGCGTCCCGATAATTTCGTTCCGCCTCGGCGTAATCCCCGACGGCAAAAGCTGTTTCACCTAACTGCCACCGGCACCATGCGACCGTTTCCCGTGGTGGAGATGGCAATGCGACTGCCATTCTTAAAGCGTTCGCAAAGTGCACCCGTGCTCCGCTGGAGTTATCGTGAAGAGCGGCGACTCTCGCCAGGCGCTGTTCGATGGCAATTCGGGTTAACTCTTGCACGCCTCCCAAATCCTCCATCCCGTGGTATGCCGCTTCGGCTTTTTGATAGTCGCCGAGTTCAAGCAGCGCATCGCCCAGAATCTGATAAGGATAGCTTTTGTTTGGCTCGAGTTTTGTGAGTTGCAACGCGTGATCACGCGCGGCAACGAACTCGTGCGACGCATACTCGACCTGAGCAAGTGCTGTAAGGCCACCAGTGTTTTGCTCCGGAGGCAGTGTGGCCAGCGAGGCATGCGCAGCCTTTGCAGCGAGATTCAGGTAGGTAACGTCTCCGGTTTCGCGAACTCGCTGAAGGTATTGTCCCGCCAACTTGTTGTGGGCGATGAAGTCTTCCGGATCGCGTTTGACTCTCTCTTCCAGAAAACGGATGGTCTGTTCTTCGACCTCCGCGTCGGAGGGCAACGAATGCGCGGCCGGCGGTGGCGCAGACTCTGGTGTTGATGACGCACTCCCGCTTCGGCAACCCAAAAAAGTGAGTGCAAGCATGAAGAGGAGCGCAAACTCAGCAAGCCTGATTGATTTGATCTTCATTGTTTTCTCTTTTCTTGATTCTTCGCCGCCTGGAACTGGACAATCCGGCGCAGGTTGACCATCTGACCTGCACCGGATTGCGCCGTGGAAACTAGTTCCTTGTGTTGTCGTCGATCACTCCGGCCGCCCGGGGTTGTTGGGGCGGAGCGAAAAATGGAAATGTGCTGCCTAACGGCACATCGTTGCTATTTACGTTGTCCCCAATGGGAGTTTGATTGGCAATGAAGAACAGAAGATCATCGATCGTGTCATCGCCCGGGCGCCGCCCATTCGGAAAGCCCGTGTAGCCAGGCGTGGTGATACGCTCGCCAAAACCCACGCTCGTGTTTGGCACCGAAAGGTCGAGGCGCAAATAGTCGCCGTGTACCACAGCAACATTGGCGAGGATGCCAATGTTTGTCTGATTGGTGCCAAGCGCCTGCAGCGTGCCGACGATACTGCCTGCAAATCGACCGGCCGCATCATCAACCGGTGTCGCGGCGTTGTATTCATTCTTGCGGGGAAACGGAATGAGCGCCGTGTTGACGGCAGGAGTCGCCATGCGGTCGACCTGGATCAACGGACCGTTGGTTCGCTCGCCTCCGCCATCTGACCGATGCGTCTGTTTGGAACGAAGCGTGACACCGTTCACCCCGATGATATTGCCGGCTGAACCTCTGAGCATCGCGGCGGGTACTTCGAGCGCGATCATGTGGATGTTGTAACCGGCGAAGCTATCGCGACCGCGTTGTAGGGTGGTCGGGTCCGGCGAGCCTGACAGCACAGAAGCTACAAAACGATTGAAACCCACAATATCAAAGTAGAAGGGATCGTCCGTTAACCCGGCGAAGAATTTTGCGCCACTGGCGGAATCCGTCGTCACAACAAAAGGGTTCGGAGACGAGTTTACAGTCTGAAGGGTTGTAGGGGCGGTAAACACTCGGCCGTTTGGTAGCCTGATCGTGGCTGTTTGTGGTTGGCTGCGCGAGGTTTGCGCGGAAAAAGTGATATCGATTGTCTGGTCCGGAGCTGCATCGCCGGTGTTCTCAATCTCGAGCCGATACGTAACCTCTGGAGCAAAAAAGCTGAGGTTGAGTAGCTCTGACGGTACAACAAACCCTTCAACGTCGAGGGCCAGAACAACTTTTGAATTGTCGCTTGGGTCGAGAAAGGCGAAAACATCGGCAAGATCTGCTCCTGGATCACCTGCGACGGACGTTGATTCTGCGTGGTCGGCAGCGTTCGTCAGGGGCATCGGAGACAGGGCCCCCACGATGGCGATTATTAGTCCTGCGACAAGAATCGCGTTTTTCCTGATTCTGGAAAGAAACATGGTTTATTCTCCTCTTCTTCATTCGAATTGCGGGATTTGAATCGCGATTGGTTAGTTCACCCTTTTATGTGGTGACGCTCCATCGAAGACGTGCCGGGGGCCGATTTTCTGACCATTGAGCTGATCACAGATCAATCCCTTTGCCAAACTGCTCCGTTCATCAGCATCAACTTTAAAACTTAGCCTGACAGGTTCCCGGCATTAACTGGTTCTGCAAACAATTACGAGACGAATAGAGAAATTGGATTTAGGGTAAAGTGGTAGGGCTTTCTTGTAAGGTACCGTACATCCTGTCCCTTGACGGTGCGCGGGTGGGGTCGTAGCATTGCGCTTACTTAATGCTCAAAGGTGGCCCAGGAGTCTTGTCCGACTCCCCCAAAGGAGGAGACAACGTGACCTTTCTGAAGCAGAAGCCTTTTAACGAGAGTGACTTCCCGACGCTTCAACTTATCAAGAACGACTACGGTTTCATTCCCAACTTCTTTCGAGAGCAAACGATGCGTCCAGACCTCATCGACGCCGAGGTGCAACTCGTCGATGCTATCCTCATTAAGGAAGGAGCGTTAACGCGGCGGCAGAAGGAGTACATTTTTCTGGTCTGTTCGGCAGCAAATCTCAGCACTTATTGCGTAACCGCGCACTGCGAAATCATACGGATGATGAAGGTTGAAGGACCAGAACCCGAACAGATCGCATTGGATCACACTGCTGCGAATCTTCCCATCGTCGACAAGGCGCTTCTCAACTTCGCTCTCAAACTAAATAATCACCCACTGAAGATCAGCCAGTCTGATATAGATGCCTTGCGCACTTACGATTTCACGGAACAGCAAATACTCGAGGCGGTAATGTGTGTAGGACTTGCGAAGTTCGCCAATTATGTTGGCTTTGGTTTAGGGACTGTACCGGATTTCAAGACTTTACAGCTCGATTTGAGCAAGAGTGTGGCTGCTAAGGTCTAGTAAGCTTTCCTATGGTGCCCCTACTTTAAACATTTCCCCGAGTTAACGTCCTGAGAACACGTGGTGGTGATTTTTCAGTCGGAGGGGCTGGCCTTATCTATTGCGCAGTTACCACGAATTCGCGACATGATTTTCTCGACCAACGGTTCGGCTATCGGCTCGGGATAGTCAAACGAACCGCTTTCGGTGACTATCCTCAAGGTTTTGCGCGTCGAGTCGTAGAGGACCTGGCAGGTACGGCAATGGGCGAGGTGAGATTCGAGCTGCTGCCGAAACTCAACTGCTACCTCATCATCGAGGAGGCTGCCTAATTCAGTAATGAATTCATCGCAGCTGATCATGCAGTCACTCCCGTGCTCCCCTTGGAGAAATATGGAACCAGCGATTCACGCAGCATCAAACGTCCCCTCACCAGGCGTGCCTTCAAAGCAGGTAATCCGAGGCCGAGTGCGGTCGCAGCCTCGGCGGTAGTAAGTTCCTCTAGATCGCGAAGCATAAGAACGAGCCTATATTTCACGGGCAGCTTCATAATCTCTTTTTCAATCAAACGCCGCATTTCTTCTTTGGAGTAGGATAACTCCGGATCATCTTGCCACGCCTGAATGTTGCGCGGCCTAAACTCCTCGTCTTCGCCCTCAAGACTCTCGATCTCTTTGCGCCCTCGCAAACGTTGCACCCCCGTGTTAACTGCAATGCGTACTAACCAGGTCGAAAACTTTGATCGCCCCTCAAACTCGCCGATATGAGTAAAGGCCTTTAAGAATGCCTCCTGGACGGCGTCCTCAGCCTCGTCGGTACTGCCAAGAATACCAGTAAGACTTCTGTAAATCTTACGACCGTGTAGCCTGACCAACAACTCGAAAGCCTCCGTCTCTCCGGCCTGGACGCGAGCTACAATTTCAGCATCAGGATCCTCCGGCGCAGATTGCTCCCGCTGAAGTGCCTCTAGTGTTGGACGCGACGAGCTGAGAGAAAGATTCACTTCTTTAAGAGGAAATATTAGCCGAGGCTCAAAGTCCGGCACGGTGCCCAGACCCATCTGAAGTGTATTAAGAAAGTTCGTGAGGGATGTCATCACAATAGCCTCGAGAATCTGTTCGTCAGTCAAGCCGCAGTTTCGTAGCAGTTCAATATCATGCGCGCAGAACTCTGCAGGGCGTCTTGCCAATTTCAAAGCACAGTCAAGCAGCGCTTTATCGGTTTCCGAAAGATCCGCGAGGCTGTGATCCAAGGCAATCTGATCCGATTTCTCGGGTGAAACTCCCAGATTCCGCAGCATCTCGCAATGGACGGCGACGCAGTATGTATTCAGGTTCAAGGCGGAGACGACAAGCAGGATGCACTCCTTCTGAAAACGGGATAGAACATCCTCAGTCAGCAGAATCGTTCCGACAGCATTCGCTTCAGCCTCGACAACGTCAGGTCGTAGAGTCTGCGCCCGGAAAATATTTGGAATAAAGCCAAACTTCTCGCGAAAAAAAGCGAACGGCGCAAAGTCTGACGGGCTTCTATCGATCGCGCGCAGATATAGACCGCTCTTGTTTGGTATTTCAAACTCAGACTTGATAGAGAATGCCTCTGCGCTACCATTCGGAGCGTCTTTGAACTGCCACGGCGCGAAATCAGGCGCAACGCCAAGACCTGTTGAGAGGCTGCAGAGAAAGTTGGTTAGCGCAGTCATTAACACGGCTTCCAGCACCATCTCATCCGAAAACCCGAGCGTCTGCAGCCGATCAATATCTTGTTTCCCTATCGACGATGGTTTCCGGCTGAGCTTAAGGGCGAAATCCAGTAACGCCTCGTCCGACATAGACAAACCAGCCGCATGGTGGTCGCCGATCATGCGACCCAATTGGTCTTCCGTTAGGCCAAGTGTGCGCAACGTTTGATAGTGCGCAGTTACGCAATACGTGTTGCGCTTGGCAGCGGCCACTACAAGTAGGATGCATTCCTTTTGAGTTCGCGAAAGTTCGCTGGGTTTGAGAAGAACAGAACCGGCAATCTGAGCTTCTGCTTCGATAACTCGGGGTAGCAAGGTCTGGGCGCGAAAGAGTTTGGGAACGAATCCCATATTTTCGCGGAAGGCCACGAATGGACCAAAGGAATCCGGAACCTCCGCTTCACGCAGGAAACTCATTGTTTTGGGCCTGGGAGAACCGACAACAGTGCAAAAGAATACTCCAATTGCGCAGCACCTGCCAGTAAGGCTGGGAGGGGGACCGGTATCAGAGGGTCGTGTCAACACCCAACATTTTCTGCATCCCTTGCCCGCGGTTGTCGTCTAACAATGTAGGCATCAATCCGACGAACAACCAGCAGTAGCAGTCGAACTACATTTACAACCCAGGGAATCAAAAGATGTGGGCCGAACGAACGAGTTCTAAAGAGGAGCGACAGCTCGATCCCTCGATGTGGCTGGAAAGGCACGGCGACTATCTTTTCCGCTACGCGATGTTCCGGCTCCGCGATAGCGATGCCGCTGAGGACGCAGTCCAGGAAACGATGTTGGCCGCATTGCAAGCGCACCGAGCCTATGAGGGCCGTGGCTCAGAGCGAACGTGGCTGGTAGGGATACTGAAGCATAAGATCATTGACCACTACCGCAGGGTAAGCAGAGCCCGGGCAGTCTCTCCTGGGGACTCTGAGCGTGATGACGAATTTGACCCGTTTGAAAAAACCGACCAGTGGGCAGGTCATTGGCGCGCGGATCTGGCACCGACCGAATGGCAACTCGACGCCTCCACTTTTCTGGAAAGTAAGGAATTCTGGGAGACTTTCGACCGTTGTCTATTGGCGCTCCCGGAAAGGACCGCGATGGCTTTCACTTTGCGAGAGATCGATGGCTTGAGTTCCGAGGAAATATGTGACGTCTTGAATGTCTCTCCGAATAACCTAGGGGTGATGCTTCACCGCGCCCGATTAAAGCTCAGGAGTTCTCTAGAAACCGAATGGTTTCGCAACCAACCTCGCGGCTCCGAAAGACAGCCAGGTGTTGGAGCGAAACCAAATTACCGAACAGGACTACCAGGCATTCATAGAGCCCTAAAGTTCGTAGGGCTCGCCGCTTGAAACGTCTGTAAGGATTAGACCTGCCGGCCGACAAATACGCCGGGAGCAGTGAAATGGTGAAACGCAAGCTCAAAATGGGTGATCGCGTCCGGTTGCACGGAACCATCAAGGAGGTTACCGGCACCGTCAATGGCGAGGTCATTGTTGTCGAAAGCAATAAAGAGCTGATCGGCTACGCAATCCTGCTCGATCGTGCAAATTATCTGCGAGACATGAGCCTGTTTGTCCGTACAGTGTTTGCGAGTTCCGAGAATCTGACGCTCATCGAAATGTAATCCAGCGACAAAGAACCAAGTTTCTTAGCTCCTTCAACAGTCACACTTATTCGTTATCAGCGTCGGCCTAACAGGAGGCAAGCTGATCTTATCTGGAGTTGCCATGTCAAGCCATTACGACGTGATCATCATCGGGACCGGGGCGGGCGGGGGAACGCTTGCTTACAAACTGGCTCCTTCCGGTAAACGCATTCTGCTGCTGGAGCGCGGCGACTATGTGCCCCGAGAGAAAGACAACTGGAGCACGCGGGCTGTCAACCTTGACGGCAAATACAATACGAAAGAAACCTGGCTCGACATGGGCGGAGGCGCACTGCACCCGCACACGAACTACTATGTCGGCGGCAATACGAAATTTTACGGTGCAGCGCTGTTTCGTCTGCGAAAGGAAGACTTTGGCGAGATTCGGCACCACGGCGGCATATCACCGGCCTGGCCGATCAGCTACGACGAACTGGAACCATACTATACCCAGGCCGAACATCTTTATCAGGTTCACGGCAACCGCGGCGAAGATCCAACAGAGCCATATGCCAGCGCTCCTTACAAGTACCCAGCGGTCAGCCATGAGCAGCGCATTCAGCATCTTTCTGACGATCTTGAGCGCGTCGGGTTGAAGCCATTTCACGTTCCACTCGGCATCAGGATTGACGAAAAGAACCCGCGCACAAGTGCCTGCATTCGCTGCAACACCTGCGACGGTCATCCCTGTCTCATCAATGCGAAGTCTGATTCACAAACCATCTGCGTCGATCCAGCGCTGGAACACGAAAACGTTTCGCTGGTCACAAACGCGCAAGTAATTAAGTTGGAAACGAGCGCTAACGGGCGTGAAGTCACTAAAGTAATTGTAAAACGAAACGGCGCAACCGAAGCGTATTCAGGGGACATTGTCGTTGTCTCCTGCGGCGCGGTTAATTCCGCTGCCTTGCTGCTGCGTTCCGCAAGCGATAAACAGCCGCGAGGTCTTGCCAATGGCTCGGATGTCGTTGGCCGGCATTACATGGGTCACATCAACTCGGTGTTGATGGCGCTTTCCAAGTGCCCAAACCCGACCATCTTCCAAAAGACACTGGCGATTAACGATTTTTATCTTGGCTCGAAAGATTGGGACTACCCCATGGGCCACATCTCCTTCGTGGGCAAGCTGGATGCGGACACACTTAAGGCGGGAGCGCCGGCAATCGCGCCTGGTTGGACGCTTGACCAGATGGCCAAACACTCGTTGGATTTCTGGCTAACCTCTGAAGATCTGCCGGATCCGAATAACCGAGTGATGTTGAATGCGGATGGCCAGATCATGCTCAGCTACAAGCTGAACAACGTCGAAGGTCATGATCGTTTGAAGGCCAATCTTCAGAAGGCGATGAAACAGACCAACTGTGATGTGCACGGACATGAATGCCACCAAGGTTTGTTTGCCCGAAATCTGTACCTCGGTCAGCAACTGCCATTGGCTGCGGTGGCCCACCAGAACGGCACGATTCGCTTTGGCAACGATCCCAAAACTTCCGCGCTGGATCGCAACTGCAAAGCACATGAAGTGGACAACCTTTACGTGGTCGATGCGAGCTTTTTCCCATCTAGTGGTGCGGTGAATCCGGCTTTAACCATTATGGCTAACGCGCTTCGCGTGGGCGATCACCTTTTGGAGCGCCTCGGATGAAAACGACGTACAGGGCAGATCGGAGTCAATGAAAAATGATAAATGATAAATGGAACATCCGGACTTTTCAGGTGACACATCTAGGACGATCTATTTTTCATCTTACATTTCATTTGTCATTTGTTTTTCTACTTGCACTTAATCTCCTTGCATCACCTGCATTGGCGATGCACCTGCCGACGGACGCGCGCGCGATAAATAGCTCGCGCGTCCCCTTCCTTTCGGTTCCTAGCGTTCCGCAATCGACGCCAGCAGTTCAGCGAGTAGCAGCTGTTGGAATGACTGTTTCGGATGTGGATCGGTCGGTCGAATTTTATTCGAAGGTACTCTCATTCGAAAAAGTGTCTGATATCGAGGTAGCTGGTGAGGATTACGAGCGGCTGCAGGGAGTGTTTGGTCTACGAATGCGCGTCGTGAGCATGAAGCTCGGTAACGAGCTTATTGAATTGACTGAGTATCTTGCGCCAAGGGGCCGTCCCTTTCCAATCGATTCACGAGGTAACGATCGATGGTTTCAGCACATAGCCATCATCACGAGCGATATGGAAAAGGCCTATGCCTGGCTGCGTGAAAACAGGGTCGAGCATGCCTCCACCGGCCCGCAACGATTGCCTGACTGGAACAAGAACGCTGCTGGTATTAAAGCCTTCTACTTCCGCGATCCAGACAAGCACTATCTTGAGATTCTTGAATTTCCTGACGGCAAAGGCAGTCCGAAATGGTTTTCCCGAGGGTTGTTGATACGTGATCCCGACGGCCACGTAATGGCGCTGATAGAAATAGAAAAGCCTCAATCAGCTAAAGGGAACTGACGATGAGCCAGAATGGATCACTCTTCATTCCCGTAATCCTGGGCACTGCGCGTAAAGGACGTGCCAGCGAAAATGTCGCAAAGTTTGTGCTTGGGGAAGTGCAGAAGCGTGAAGGCGTCGAAACTGAACTAATCGACATTCGAAGTCTCAGCTTTCCTGGTGATGATGCTGGTGAGGCGATCAAGGAGGCCAAATTTTCCGCGACAATTGGCCGCGCCGACGGGCTAATTCTCATTGTGCCGGAATATAACCACGGCTATCCGGGATTACTTAAGCATGTACTCGATACAAATCTAAGAGAGTACATCCACAAAGCCGTTGGCGTTTGTGGCGTATCAGCGGGCGGCTTTGGCGGCGTGCGAGTCATCGAGAACCTGTTGCCGGTGCTGCGGGAGCTTGGCCTGGTGACGATTTTTTGGGATGGCAATTTCTCAGGAGCCCAAAAGCTGTTCGACACAGATGGACGGCTGCAGGATGAATCCTATGTAAGGCGAGTCGACAAGTTTATTGGAGAGCTGGTCTGGATGAGCAAAGTGCTGAGATATGGGCGGCAAAGCGTTTCTATCTGAGGTATGACTGGATCCAGACTGCTCGGAAGACATCGGGAGCGCGAACAAAGAAGATGAAGCAAAGTAACGAAACAACGAAAACCCTAACAGCCGAGGAGCAACGACTCGAACAATCGCGTGAACGTAAGGCGCACTGGAAACGCTGGGGACCCTATCTCAGCGAGCGCGCCTGGGGCACGGTGCGTGAAGATTATAGTTCGTATGGCACGGCCTGGGACTACTTCCCGCACGATCACGCACGGTCGCGCGCCTACCGCTGGAACGAAGATGGCCTGGCGGGTATCTGTGATCGGCATCAGATGATCTGTTTCGCTTTAGCGCTTTGGAACGGCCGCGACCCGATACTGAAAGAGCGAATCTTTGGTTTGACGGGGAGCGAAGGTAACCACGGTGAGGATGTGAAGGAGTATTACTTCTATCTCGACTCCACACCGACGCACTCGTACATGAAGTATCTCTACAAGTATCCGCAGGCCGAGTTTCCCTACGCACAACTGGTGGAAGAGAATCGCCGGCGGGGGAAGCTAGCTTCCGAATTTGAACTGATCGACAGCGGGGTCTTCAATGACGACCGTTACTTTGATGTCTTCGTCGAGTATGCCAAAGCAGACGTGGAAGACCTGCTTGTTCGCGTCAGCGTGGTCAATCGTGCGCCCGAAGAAGCCCGACTAAACCTGCTGCCGACGGTTTGGTTCCGCAACACCTGGTCCTGGAATCACAATGATGAACCGCGGCCCATCCTGCGCAAAGGTGATGCTGGCTCGGGAACTGTGATTGAACTGGAACATTCTGAATACGGCCAGCGCTGGCTTTACTGCGAAGACAATCCCGAACTTCTTTTCACCGAGAACGAAACTAACACGCAACGGCTGTTCAACTCGGCCAACGTTTCGCCGTACGTCAAAGACGGCATCAACGATTACGTGGTGCATGGCGCGCAACAAGCAGTGAACCCCGAGCAGAAGGGCACCAAGGCCGCGGCGAATTACTCGCTGACAATTGCGCCCAGGGAAACGGCGATTGTCCGTCTTCGTTTGTCGAATAAAGTGTACAAGAAGAGCAGCAATGCATTTACCGATTTCGACAAAGTCTTCACCGACCGGATTCGGGAAGCAGACGAGTTCTACAACACAGTCATTCCAAAACATCTCTCAAACGATGCGCGCTCGGTTATGCGCCAGTCGATTGCCGGTTTGCTGTGGTCCAAGCAGTTCTACCACTACGTTATCGAAAAGTGGATCGATGGGGATCCTGCTACACCAAAGCCTCCCGCCGAGAGGGCGAAAGGTCGTAACCACGAGTGGGGGCATCTGTACAACGCCGACGTGATCTCAATGCCGGACAAGTGGGAGTATCCCTGGTACGCCGCCTGGGATCTGGCTTTTCACTGCGTGCCGCTCGCTCTTGTTGATTCGGAGTTTGCGAAGGAGCAACTCGTGCTGATGTTACGTGAGTGGTACATGCATCCGAACGGACAATTGCCTGCCTACGAGTGGGCGTTTGGCGATGTAAACCCGCCGGTGCATGCGTGGGCCGCCTGGAGAGTCTACAAAATCGAGAAAAAGCGTCGGGGCATCGGCGATACGGTCTTCCTCAAGCGCGTCTTCCAAAAGCTCCTCTTGAATTTCACCTGGTGGGTGAATCGCAAAGACGCGGATGGGATGAATATCTTCCAAGGCGGTTTTCTGGGTCTCGACAACATAGGTGTGTTCGACCGAAGTGCGCCCTTGCCGACCGGAGGCCATATCGCGCAATCGGACGGCACCAGTTGGATGGCAATGTATGCGCTTAATCTTCTGGCAATCGCAATGGAACTAGCAAAGGGCGATCCGTCCTATGAAGACGTAGCCAGCAAATTTTGGGAGCACTTTCTGCACATTGCTCGCGCGATGAACAACCGCGGCGATGAGGATATTAGATTGTGGGACGAGCAGGATGGTTTCTTCTATGACGTGCTACACCTTCCCCAGGGGAAGCCGTTGCCGATGAAAGTTCGTTCGATGGTGGGTTTGATTCCGCTGTTCGCGGTCGAGACATTAGAGCCGGAATTACTGAACGAACTTCCTGATTTCAAAAAGCGGATGGAGTGGTTCATCAATAATCGTCCCGATCTAATCGGGAATGTCGCTTGTATGCGCACACCGGGTAATGCCGAACGGCGGCTGCTTTCGATCGTCAGTCGTGATCAACTGCGCAGCGTTTTGCGGTTCATGCTTGACGAGAACGAGTTTCTCTCGCCTTACGGCATTCGCGCTATTTCGCGTTTCCACAAGGATAATCCTTACGTACTTCAGGTAAATGGCACACAGCACCGCGTGGACTACGAACCCGCCGAGTCGAGTACAGGGCTCTTCGGTGGCAATTCAAACTGGCGCGGACCGATTTGGTTCCCGCTCAATTACCTGTTAATCGAATCGCTGCAGAAGTTTCATCACTACCTCGGAGCTGATTTCAAAGTCGAATGTCCGACCGGCTCAGGCCAGATGATGACCCTTTGGGAAGTGGCAGGCGAAATCTCGAAGCGACTCTCGCGTATCTTTTTGCTGGACAAGGATGGACGCCGGCCAGTCTTTGGCGGCACCGAGAAGTTTCAAACCGATCCGAATTGGCGCGATTTGGTGCCTTTCCACGAGTACTTTCACGGGGACAACGGTGCTGGGATTGGCGCCAGCCACCAGACCGGATGGACAGGACTGGTCGCGAAGCTGCTGCAACAGAGCGGCGAGTAGAGTCGAGTAAGATCAGGGTTCTTTATTCGTGCAAGTTTCGTGTGATTTCGTGGATCGTCGTTTCCAAAAAACGTTAGTCATATTCGTGTGATTTCGTGGATCGTCTTTCCGATTTGCGCGGCCAGGTGAGCCACGCGCATCACACGAAACCACAATAAGAAATATTTGATTCGTAATTTTGAAAGGAATTCCGTGAGTGAACCGACTTATGGACGTTAGCTCAGTTTGGTTCAGATGGAGTGGGCCCATGAACATTCGTTCAACAAGACAATTTCGACGCATTGGTTTTAAAACAGAAACCAGCAACTCGGATCGGTGGGCCGTCATTCTGGCTGGTGGCGATGGAACTCGTTTGCGTTCCTTTACTCGTTCGATTACGGGCGACGAGAGACCCAAGCAATTCTGCCCAATAGTTGGGGGCAGGACTCTGCTGGACCAGACCCGTGACCGCGTTGCGTCGTCAGTTTCTCAGGACCAAACGCTATTGGTGTTAACCAGGTCGCATGAGCGGTTTTACAAACAGCTTGCAGCCAGCCTGTCCCGTGATCTCCTCCTTATTCAACCGGAGAATAAAGGAACAGCTCCTGCCATCATTTATGCCCTGATGCGTATTGCCTGGAAGTCGCCCGAAGCGACAGTGGCCATCTTCCCTTCTGATCATTATTTTTCAGACGATGCCGCGTTCATGTCCCATGTCGAGTCGGCTTTTGACGCTGCACGGACCAGGCCAGAGACCGTTACGCTCCTGGGCATCACGCCCGAAAGTCCTGAAGTTGAATACGGATGGATCGAACCGCAATCATCAATTCTCGGGAGGTTGCCGCGTGCGATATCACGAGTGCGGCGCTTTTGGGAGAAGCCGTCGGCCAAGCTCGCCAATGATCTGATGAAACGAGGTTGTCTCTGGAACAGCTTTGTAATGGTTGGCCGGGCCGATGCGTTCCTAAGGATGGCGCGGCGGACACTACCGGAACTTTGTGATTTCTTCGCAGCTATTATTCCTTCGTTTGGGACGCAAACGGAAGCTGGTCACCTTCGCGAACTGTACTCATGGATACCCTCGACAAACTTTTCTCAGGAAGTGCTGGCGATGCGGCCTGATGATCTTGCAGTGATGAAAGTTGATGAAGTTGGCTGGAGCGACCTCGGTGAACCATCGCGAGTGTTGACGACGCTTGCTCGGCTCGGAGTTCAAGCGGAATGGGCTGCCTCCGCCTGATGATGTAGGGCGCCCGGTGTCCGTGGTCGGCAGGGGCGTCCGCAGAGGGAGGCCGCACCCTCCTATTAATATAAGGAGCAATCATGAAAGCAATCGCAGTAAAACCCGGTGTACCGAACACAGTCCACTTAACTGAGTTGCCCGCACCTTCCGTAACGGAGATTCCAAACGGCCGCGGCGTCATGGTTCGAGTCCTACGCGTTGGAGTCGATGGGACGGACAAAGAGATTAACGCTGCTGAATACGGTCAGGCGCCGCCAGGCTACGACTTCTTAATCGTTGGGCACGAAAGTTTTGGGCAGGTTGAAGCAGTTGGCCCGAACGTCACGGAAGTAAAGCCTGGCGATTATGTAGTCGCGACGGTACGCCGCCCAGGTTCGAGCATTTATGACCTGATTGGCACGAACGACATGACGACCGACGATACCTACTTTGAACGCGGTATTAATCTGCGCCATGGATATATGAGCGAATACTACGTGGATGACGCCGAGTTCATCGTTAAAATTCCGCAGGGCCTGAAACAAGTTGGGGTGTTGCTTGAACCGACAACAGTAGTCGAAAAAGGCATCGCCCAGGCTTATGAAATTCAGCGCCGTCTGCGCGTTTGGCGACCTCGTCGCGCGGCCGTGATGGGCGCAGGAACAATCGGGCTGTTGGCGACGTTGGTTTTGCGCCTGCGCGGCTTGCAGGTTACCACCTTCGGCAAGACTCCGAAGCCTTATCTCAATTCTGATCTAATCGAAGCAATCGGGGCAACTTACCAATCAACCGAGGAGCTTTCAATACTTGATGGCGCAAAGAAATATGGGCCGTTCGACATCATTTTCGAAGCCACCGGCTTTTCACCTGTGGTGTTTGACAGCATGCGAGCGCTAGGTAAGAACGGCGTACTAGTGCTCTCGAGCGTTACGGGTGGCGACCGCAAAGTAGAAGTGCCTGCAGACAAGATCAATCTGGAATTTGTATTGGGTAATAAGGTGATGGTCGGCACGGTAAACGCCAATCGAGAATATTTCGAGATGGGCGTCAAAGACATGGCGCAGGCCGAAGCAGAATATCCCGGGTGGTTATCTCGTTTGTTAACGCATCCGGTCCGCGGACTTGAGAACTATCGAGAGCTTTATTCCAAGTTAACGAACCCAAACGGCGCCATCAAAGTCTTCTGCGAAGTGGCAGAATTGTAATCCAACGGAGACGCGGGCGAGCCCCACAGTAAGGAGAGATCATGACCGAAATTACACATGACACACTGCAAGATCTCCAGGCGTCTACCTCCCGCGAATGGCTTGAGACGAACGGCCTCGGTGGCTTTTCGTCCTCAACCATTGTTGGACTAAACACGCGGCGATACCACGGTTTGCTTACCGCGGCAACTAAGCCCCCCGTGGGCCGTATGGTGATGCTTTCCAAATTAGAGGAGACGCTGGTCATGGATGGCCGTCGCTACGAGCTGTCGGCTAACCAGTATCCCGGTGCAATCCATCCACAGGGCTTCAATTATCAGACCGGCTTCCGACTGGACCCCTTTCCTGTTTTCACCTACGAAGTCGAGGCTCTGCGTCTCGAAAAGTCTATGTTCATGGTGCAGGGGCAGAACACCACTGTCATTCTGTATGAATTGAAACCCGATGGCAGCACATTCGAGTCGATCAGGTTGGAGGTACGGCCGCTAATCGCATTTCGCGATTACCACAGCACTACTCACGAGAATGGCGCGCTAGACTCCCATGTCGATACGGAAAATGGAATGACGCGCGTCACGCCCTACAGCGACCTGCCATCACTTCACTTCGCACATGATATCTGCGAGGTTGACACCAACGGCTTCTGGTATCGCAATTTCCAATACCAGGTAGAACAGGAACGCGGGCTGGATTTTGCCGAGGATCTTTTTAGTCCCTTTTCACTTTCCTTTGATCTGAAGGCTCAAGCGAGAGTGCGAATAGTTGCTTCAACTGAGCGCAACGACGTGGGCAGCGCCGATCGGTATCGCAAAGCAGAAGTCAGCCGTCGAAAAGCAATCTCTTCTGGCGTCACAAAGGCGAATGAGTTTGTTCGCAAGCTCACACTTGCAGCCGATCAGTTTATCGTTGCCCGCGAGCGTTGCAAGACCGTGATCGCTGGTTATCACTGGTTCAGCGATTGGGGTCGCGACACAATGATTGCTCTTCCCGGGTTGACGCTAACCACGGGCAGACCAGAGATCGCTAAGAGCATTCTTGCGGAGTTCGCTAATCATGTCGATCAAGGAATGTTGCCGAATCGCTTTCCCGATGCCGGCGAAACTCCTGAGTACAACACCGTCGATGCCACACTCTGGTTTTTTGAGGCTGTGCGAGCGCTATTGCAATATACCGAAGACTACGAATTCGTTCGAGAGAATCTCTACGCCATCCTAAACGACATCATCGAATGGCACTTTAAGGGTGCGCGGTACAACATTCATGTCGACACGGATGGTCTGCTTTCTTCTGGCGAACCAGGGGTTCAGCTCACGTGGATGGATGCGAAGATCGGCGACTGGGTAGTCACGCCGCGCCATGGGAAGCCAGTTGAGATTCAAGCACTCTGGTACAACGCCCTGCGGGTCATGGAGCACCTGGCCGGTAAATTCAAGAACTCCAAAGCCAGAAAGAGCTACGCAGAAATGGCCGACCGTGCGCGCGATAGTTTCAACGCGCTGTTTTGGAACGAAGCGACGGGCTGTCTTTACGACGTGGTAAACGGCGATGCGCGCGATGCTTCGATCAGACCAAATCAGATTTTCGCGATCAGCCTTAAGAACTCTATGGTGTCGCAAGAACAGGCCAAAAAGATTCTCGAGGTTGTCGATCGCGAACTACTAACACCGCGTGGCCTGCGCACACTCTCACCAGGCGACCCTCAATATCGCGGCCGTTACGAAGGGAGTCCTTCGAGCCGCGATAGTGTCTATCACCAGGGAACGGTATGGCCATGGTTGATGGGTCCATACATTACAGCGTACGTGAGGACGTTTGGTTTGAAAGCGGGGCGAGCGGCCACTGCTGAATGGCTCAGGAACTTCGAGGAACATCTTGGCGAAGCCTGTCTGGGTCAGGTGTCGGAGATTTTCGATGGCGATGCGCCACACAATCCGCGCGGCTGTGTTGCGCAAGCATGGAGTGTTGCCGAACTTCTGCGCGCAGCCGTCGAGGACGTTTATGCAACCGAACCGTCAGCTCGCGCGGCTAAAGCCACACGTTAAGGAGAGCCTCGTGAGATTTGCAGCAATGTTCCTTCAATTTATCGCCTTGTGCGGTGTCTCGATTGCTTTGAGTTCTCCAAGAGCAACAGAGCAGAACCGAACTTCACCAGTTACCGTGGGCGAGATGGCGCCAGACTTCACACTCGCTGACCACCAAGGTCAGAAAATCACGTTGTCAGAAGCGCGTGCAAAGAGCCCAGTGATAATCGTTTTCTACCGCGGTTACTGGTGACCGTTTTGCGCGCGGCAGTTGGCCGCATTGCGTACCCTGTTGAAGCCAGGTGAAAACGTGAAACTCTATGCGATTAGTATTGATCCGCCCGCAGTGAGCAAAACTTTTGCTGAGAAGCTCGCTTCGGATGGTAAAGGCCGGATTAATTTTTCCATACTCTCGGATCCTGAGCACAAAGTCATAGATGCTTACGGTCTGCTTGATCCCTCATACAAGGCACAGGACGTTTACGGCATTCCGCATCCTGCCGTGTATGTAATCGACAAAGGCGGCCGCGTCTCCTGGGCGAAAATCGAATCCAATTATCGTGAGCGTCCTGTAAATGATGAGATCCGAGCAGTCCTTGACGCCCTAAAGTAATCCGGAAGATCCAGGAGACAGTTTCATGCAGATGGTTTCAGCATTAGCACAGTCGCTTGAACAATCACCTTTTGTCTATGACGAACTCCGGATAGAGATGTCAAGCGGTAAGTATGTCGTCACTCTGGCCCAGACCCCAGAGGAGATCGACGCGGCGCTGAAACTGCGCTTTGAAGTATTCAATCTCGAACTCGGTGAGGGACTCGACTCGTCATTTCGAACGGGGCGTGATCGGGACCAGTTCGACGCCATCTGCAGTCATCTTGTAGTCACCGACCAAACCAACGGGAACGTAGTCGGTACTTACCGGCTGCGGACGATCGAGATGGCAGAGAGTGCGGAGGGCTTTTATTCAGCAGGCGAGTTTGATCTGAACCATTTGCCTCAAGGAGTGCTGAACCAATCAGTAGAGCTCGGCCGCGCATGCATAGCTCAGAGCCACCGAAACAGGCAAGTTCTCTTTTTGTTGTGGAAGGCACTAGCGCGGTACGTTCAGGCCAGGCGAAAGCGTTTTCTTTTTGGCTGCTGTTCACTTACCAGCCAGGAGCCGAATGAAGGCAACCAGCTTTTGGGTCACCTGACGCGAGGTGGTCATATGCATCAGACGCTTTTTGTGCCTCCACAGGCTGGATACGAATGCAAGACCGACTATTCAGGCTCTGGCCCAAGCGGCGAAGTGAGGATCCCGCAGTTATTCGGAATGTACCTATCAATGGGGGCCAAGGTGTGCAGTCCGCCCGCAATTGACGGACTGTTCAAAACCATCGACTTCCTTGTTCTCTTTGACGTTGAGGCGATGGACTCAAGGACTCGAAACATCTTCTTTGCTCGTTGAAGGTCTGATTGATGAAGTTGTTACGCGCTACAATCAGGCTAATTGGCTTGTGCGGTATTTCTGGCCTCTACTATCTGCGCTGGCTGGCTGGTGTCTCGTTCCTCCTCGCCGCTCCAGATCACGCACTTAGATGGCGCAATAGAAACTTTGGCGGCTGGGCGCGAGCGTCCGCCCGGATCATGGGTCTGACAATTAACGTGCGGAATAGGCCACCGACCGCTCCTTTCCTGCTTATCTCAAACCATCTTAGCTACATCGATGTTGTTATTCTCGCGTGTCTGCTCAATTGCGCGTTTGTTGCGAAGAGCGAGGTAGCCAGATGGCCCGTCCTTGGTTTCATTTGTGGCAACCTCGACACCATCTTCATCAACAGGAAAAGCAAACGAGATCTGTTAAGAACGATGAGCACAGCAGAGGCGACTTTGAACCGGGGCTTGGGACTGGTGCTGTTCGCAGAGGGAACCAGTACCGGTGGGGGCAGACCCCAGCCATTCAAATCATCATTACTTGAGTTCGCCGCGCGGCGGCGTCTGCCTGTTCACTATGCAAGTATTGGTTACGTTGCGCCACCAGGTGAGCAGCCGGCTGAAGAGTCGGTTTGCTGGTGGGGTTCGATGACCTTCCCAGGTCATCTTTTTGGGTTGCTGCAATTATCCGAGTTTGAAGCCAACCTGACGTTTGGGCCAGAGCCAATTATTAACGAGGACCGGCGCGTTCTCGCTGCTCAACTATGGTCCGCGGTCAACGCGCAGCTCGAGCCTCTTGGAGTAGAAAGTTAAGGAAGAATCGCTATGCATCAGGAGACTCGTTTAATCATCAACTGCATTGGCTTGCTTGAAGAAGGCGCGCGCCTGCTCGAGCGAATCAGCGACGATGTGTATTCAAAAACGAGTGTGCTCTCACGCCGAGGCAGCGTCGGTGGGCATCTGCGACACTGCCTCGACTTTTACAAGAGTTTCTTGAGCGGTCTTGAGTCTAACCGGATTGATTACAATTTCCGCCGGCGCGATACACGACTCGAAACTGATCGTTATTGCGCCATCCATGAAATTCACCGGTTGATAACCGAGCTTCGTGAAATACTACCGATCTTTCGCATCGCGCCAATCCTGGTAAGCATGGAAGACTTTGGTGTTAGTCGCGAGTCCTGGTGCGGTTCCTCTGTAGTCCGAGAGCTGGAGTTTCTGCAGAGTCATACCATTCATCATTATTCCTTGATGGCAGTATTACTTCGGTTCGAAGGAATTGAGCCTGGCGCGGAATTTGGCGTTGCGCCGTCCACTCTACGCCATTGGCAGACGGAAACAACATGTGCACAGTAAGCTGGCTGCATCAGAAAGGTGGTTACGTGTTGCTGTGTAATCGCGACGAGCGTCACACGCGCAAACCAGCGAGCGGCCCGCGACACGATAGTTTACGTGGTGTTTCATTCATTGCTCCGGTTGACGGCGATCATGGCGGTTCCTGGATCGGGGTCAATCAGTTTGGGCTGACGTTGTGTTTGTTGAATAGTTATGGCGTGACGAATCATATCGCAGATCGTGTGTATACGAGCCGAGGGTTGCTCCTCAAGGATTTGCTTGACTGCCAGAATAGCCAACAGGTTATTGAACGCCTGAGCGATATTAAACTCGATCCCTTTCAGGCTTTTACTATGGCGGTTCTGTCAGTTGATAAGCCTGCCGTTCTGTTTGAATGGACCGGACGTGAATGCAGTATTGACCCGGATGGCGAACCGCGGATGCCGCTCACATCTTCTTCCCTGAAGGATCCTAACGTCGTCGAGCTCAGGAGGAAACTGTTTGGCGACATGGTGGCCCAACGGGGCGAAGTTGATGCGGAACTCCTTCATCGATTCCATCTCAGCCATCTGCCCGAGCGGGGGCCGGCTTCTGTTTGTATGCATCGTCACGACGTCTCTACCGTAAGTTTAAGCGTTGTCACTGTCACACCTCAGACGGTTGAGTTCTCTTATCATTCGAATTCTCCGTGCCTTCCAGCTCCGGCGAACAAGGTTCTTATCGAGCGCGCCGCCATCCGTTTTCAGGTGGCAGCGTCATGAGAGTCGGCGGAAGAATTCTGAAACGAATCGCCGCTTGGAAGTGGTGGATCCTGATTGCCTATCTACTTTTGCTCGGGGCCTCGTACCTCGTGCGATCGCAACTCGGCAGAGAAGCGATTGCGCCTGAGATGTCCGTGTTGTCAGTGCCTACGATCCACCGTGACCAGGCCACCGGTCAAACTGTTCGCCTCGCTTATAGAGACTACCAGTCTGAGGAGGGTCCGAATGCTTCAGTGGTAGTCCTTTTACAAGGAAGTCCCGGAGACCACCGAGATTTCCTCAAGCTTGCTCCCGAGTTGGCCAGGCGATACCGCGTAATCGCCCCTGATCTTCCTGGCTTCGGTTCTTCCTCGCACGCTATTCCTGACTATTCGAATCGCGCGCATGCGCGTTACGTGCTGGAGATGCTCGACAAACTGCACATCCAGAAGGCGCATTTTGTTGGCTTTAGCATGGGCGGGGGTGTTGCGCTAAACATCGCGGATATGGCACCCGAGCGCATCGCGTCGTTGACGATGCTTTCAGGCATTGGCGTGCAGGAAATGGAACTGCTCGGCAATTATCATCTCAATCATGCGATTCACGGAGCGCAACTGGCGTTTCTTTGGTTTTTGCACAACGGCGTCCCGCATTTTGGCTGGTTCGATCACTCGATGCTCGACCTTTCATACGCGCGGAATTTCTATGACACCGACCAGCGGCCTTTGCGAGGCATCCTCTCGAAATATTCTGGCCCGATGCTAATTATTCATGGCGAGCACGATGTCATGGTGCCGGTAGAAGTCGCGCGCGAAGATTATCGGCTGGTGCCACAGAGCGAGCTGGTGCTCTTTCCTGATGAGAACCATTTCTACGTTTTCGGTTTTCCACAACGTCAAGCGGCGGTGGCCATCGACTTCTTCGACCGGGTTGAGAAAGGCCAGGTGCGAGTTAAAACTAATGCGGATCCGCAAAGGGTCGCATTAGCTGCCGCACCCTTCAATCCCGCTTCGTCTATTCCGAAAGCGATGGGGCCAACGGCCCTGGTTCTTTTCGGACTCCTGGCGCTGGCCACGCTGCTTACGGAAGATTTAACGTGCGTCTGGGCCGGCGTTCTGGCGGCCGAAGGAAGAATCAGTTTCGCTTTCGCCGCGATCGCTTGTTTGTTTGGAATCTTCATTGGCGACATTCTGTTGTTTCTGGCAGGCAGACTCATTGGTCGCACGGTTTTACGCCACGCCCCGTTGAAATGGTTTGTCTGCGAATCAGATGTGGAAAGAAGTTCCATCTGGTTCAGACGCCGGGGCATGAACACGATCGTGGTTAGCCGCTTTTTGCCAGGCACGCGTTTACCAACTTATTTCGCGGCGGGTCTGCTGCGTACGAGTTTCGTAAAATTTACTTTTTATTTTCTGATAGCCGCTGCTGTCTGGACGCCGCTGCTGGTTGGAGCGTCGATGGTATTGGGCCGCGAGGTGATCGAGTCGACCCTGATGAACGAGTATCTCTTCTTAAGGATCGCAATCACAGCGCTGGTCGTGTTCATCGGCATTAGACTGTTGCTTCGCTTGGCGAGTTTTCGCGGACGGCGGTTGTTGCTGGGGCGCTGGCGCAGACTTGGGCGGTGGGAGTTCTGGCCGCCCTGGGTTTTCTATCCACCGGTCGTTCTTTACGTTGCTTTTCTCGGATTGAAACATCGCAGCGCGACGCTATTCACTTGTGCTAACCCGGCGATCGAAGAAGGCGGATTCATCGGCGAATCGAAGAGCAGGATTCTTCAAGGCCTGGCGCAGAAACCCGACTCGCGGTCTTTTATTGCCCGCTCAAAGCTGCTTAAGAATACCCTCTGCCATCACGCTCGACTCGAGGGCGCTCGCGAGTTCATGCGCGATCACACTTTGAGTTTTCCGGTCGTTTTGAAACCCGATGCAGGAGAGAGAGGTTCTGGCGTCTCCGTTATCAGATCAGACGCTGAACTAAACGACTACTTGCACGCATCCTCGGAAGACAATGTGATTATTCAGGAATACGCCGACGGACTGGAGTTCGGCTGCTTCTACTACCGATATCCAGAGTCCCAGCGGGGAAATATCTTTTCAATTACTAGAAAGCTATTCCCTTCGGTGATTGGCGATGGCGTGAGCACGCTGGAGAAATTGATCCTCAAAGATGATCGAGCTATATGCATGGCTCGGGTCTACTGTAACGCACAGCAAGATCGGCTTTGGGATATTCCTGAAAAGGGCAAGTCGGTGGAATTGATTGAAATCGGAACGCATTGCCGCGGAAGTATTTTTCTTGACGGTCGCGAGATTAAGACTGAAGCGATGGAGAACGCAGTCGATCGGCTGGCTCAAGGCTTCAATGGGTTTTACTTCGGTCGATTTGATATTCGTACGCCGTCGCTCACTGATTTTCAGCAGGGTAGAAACTTCAAAGTCATCGAGCTCAATGGCGTGACTTCGGAAGCCACCAACATTTACGACCCACGGAATAGTCTTGTCACAGCCTATCGCGTTCTTTTCCACCAATGGCGCATCGCTTTCGAAATCGGCGCGCAAAACCGCAAACGAGGCGCAACACCGGCCTCTTTGAGGAAGCTTGCAAGCTTGGTTGTTCAAAAATGGCGCAAACGAGGTGAAAGGTCTGGGCCGGTTCCGCGACCAATAGTTCGTGAGACTGATTCAGCCTTCGCAACTCGCAACGGAAATCTGAATTCCCAGGAGGGTCTTTATCATGCCACTATCGAGAGTGTTGAAAATCTTTGACTGGTTAGTCCGAATCGGCGTCGCGGTGATCCTGCTGCAGACTTTGTTCTTCAAATTCACTGGCGCCAAAGAATCGGTTTACATCTTTACAACGCTCGGAGCTGAGCCCTGGGGCCGCATTGGCTCCGGCGTCGTCGAGCTGATCGCGTCGATCCTCTTACTAGTTCCGCGCACGGCCTCGCTGGGTGCCATCCTTGCACTTGGCACAATCTGCGGCGCTCTATTCGCTCACTTTACGAAGTTGGGGATAAAAATAGCAGCTGTTGACGATCATGGCGAATTGTTTGCTCTGGCAGTGGTCGTACTGGTGGGCAGCCTGATAGTACTTTATCTCCACCGCAGCCAAATCCCCGTAGTCGGGCCAAGGCTGTTTCCGCAATCAGCTCTTTGACGCACTGCGCGGTGGAGGCGGGTTGATAGTGGGTTGACTTTGTTGATCGACAAACGATTCAGATTGGGCGTTTTGCAGTCGCTAGATTCGTTCTTCGTGTGGGCAATTTGTGGCCAGAATTCCCAGGATGCGACTATACTGGACCGTAACGGATGGGAAGGAATGTAAAAACCCTAGTAAATCGATGGTGGCTGCAACTTTCGAAAAGGCAAATACTTACGTTTTTGCCGAACCCTTAGTTTGGGACCGAGAGGTCGGAGGTTCGAATCCTCTCGCCCCGACCAGAAACATTTAGCAAAAACGGAGAAAAGGCCACCCTTGCGAGTGGCCCTTAGTGTTTTGTGACGTCGATTGTGACGCAACCCTAAGCCGCGGTGTGATACCGGGACTTCAGGCCCGCCTTCTTGAGCGCCTCAGAAGCAACAGCTTCAGCGTTTATTTTTGCCTGTAGGACGTCACGAAGGTAAGCCGTCAAGGTTAGTATGAGTTCGGGATCAATAGGCAGCCCACGCCGTGCGCGATCTTCAATTCGTTCGACTTCCTCAATGGTCAACAGAACCCCCTTTTCCGGTGAACACTTGTGATTTGCAGGCGTCTCCACTTGCAAAACGACTAATTCCGACTCGTGTCCAGTGGAAAATTTAGGAGAGTGTAACCGCTGGCAATCTTACGCTCTTAACCCTTGCGGGACAAGGGACGCGCCAGGGCAGGCGTGTGATTCTTATCCAAGGCGCGCAGCAAAAAGCGGCAAGCACCCAAGCCTACGCTCTTGTTTTTTTGAGTCGTGGATTGGTTATTAGTTGATCATCTCCAAAGTCGTTGAAGTTGTGGAGTAGGTAGGTTGTAGCGGGGCCGCGCAGTCATTCAGAGCTAACCGGCGAGTACGAGAGTAGTGCTTCAACATTCCGGGCGATACGTGACCGACCTGGGCCATGATCGTATGGCTCCGTTTCCCACGCAAGACGAAAGCGCGGACACCTCCTTTGGCTTGTTTTCCTATTCCACGTTGACCATAATCACCGCGCCCCGATTCAACTCAAAGCTTGTTTGGTCTTTTCCACAAGGAGAGAGTGATGATCCGAATTTTGTCCCAATGCTTCACTGCAGTTTTGGCCTTACTATTCTTTGTCACACCGACTGTTGCTGACCCAATTGGCACTGCTCAATTAAGTTCTGCGGATCAGGGATGGGCCAATGTTTTTTCCCCGGTGAGAATCAGGATTGATTTCGCATCACCTTTCGGGGTCAGTCCTTGGCCACGATTCTGGACGTTTTTGTAGGGCCTGGAGATGTGGGCCGAACGTTTTCGATCAGCTCGGGTGCACAGTTTGAAACTGCCTCGGCGTTGCTTACAAACGGCTCAAATGAATACATAGTTTTCTTTACCGGCCCCGGGATAATTGGAGGTGGTTCGGCTGGGGAGCAGCGTTTCGAGTCACAACTTTTCTTTGGCAATTCGGGCCGCATCGATTTCGCCGGTTTCCAGATCACTTCCCTGGATTTTCGGCTCGACGAGTTTGTGCTTAATACTCCCGGCAGAAACCCGAATGGAGATGGTATATGGACCGACTTTACCGTGCGTGGCACGTGAACGGAACTGCGGTTCCCGAACCGGGAACTGTGGTAGTTTTGGCAATAGGTCTAGCGGGACTTGGAGTGAAGGCTCGAAGAAAGAGCGCCAAATGGAAGTTCAGCCCAGGGCCTGGCTGAAGATCAAAACCAGCGCCGGCCGCCAAGAAATGCAGAAGCGAATCGAGAACTGGGGCTAAACAAAATCTCAATGGAGGTATGGGCCCCATGCTGGACACCTCGTTTTATAAAGAATTTGTGAACGTGCTTTGTGACGTAACCCTGTCAGAGCGCCCAGAATACGACGGGATAACACGACGTGACACTGAGCGAGTGAAGCGCTCTCAAGTTGCTTGATGTTTTAGACCTAGGTGTTACTCAGTAGTGCGTCGAGATAAGACAGATTGTCTATTTGGGACCGAGAGGTCGGAGGTTCGAATCCTCTCGCCCCGACCAATAATTCCAATTCCCTCAATGGCGCAGAGAGAATCATCAACGGTGAGAACCTGCTCTACGCCAGCGTTCCTGACTTTGTCAGCGGCTTTTACGTTTTTCCGCGAAGACTTTTGCGGGGAGGCTTCTTACGTTCCGCTTCGCCCGTAGCTGCTTCCGCGGCCTCTTTGGATTCGGGCTCGGTTACAGTCAGCAGATCCTTCTCCACTTCCGAAACCGGTTTTTCGGCGCCGTGCGGACCCGCATCACAAGCCCACCAAAAGTCCTTTAATGAAAGCAGTAACCGGCGGCATTCCCAATTGTCGATCTCGAGTGCTCCATCTGCATCCACGGTTACACGCGCCAGCACCACCCAGGGATCATCCGGACAGTCAGGACAGGTGGGGATTGGACCATGGCCCAAATCCGTAATGTCGGGCGGTTGCTGATGAGTGTCGGGGCAATAATTCAAAACGCTGATCTCGTAACCGTCTCGCCAACGTGAGTTTTCGCAGCGAGTATCGTCACAACCACAACCTATCGGCTGAACGCGAACCGGTCGAGTAGCAAATTGCTTGTACTTGACTGCGACGTAGAGTTTTTCGTCCGGCCGCTCCTCAAAAACTTCGCTGCACCAGGGATCCTTTGCTTCAACGCACGGCTCGCCGGTCACACCAGAGACTCCGCGAGTTCGCACGTCGAAGCTGCGCGCGCAATCGATGCTGATCTCATTACCGCAGGGATCGAGCGCGTATCCCGGCTTAACAATTACTTGCCAGGGCTCGTACCCCTCCTCGCCCTTTTTTTTGGGCATCAGACAAACCAGTGCACCACAGACCACGCCCCATCCATGCAGCATTCGGTTGTGTAGACGCAGCTTGCTCCGAAAATACTCCTGCTCGAGCGTCAGGTCGTCAGAAGTAATGAGCTGGCGCGCATAGTAGCGAGGCCATTCGCCGGTGCTCGGGCAACAGGGCATTTCGCGACATATTGTGTCGGTTTTCATAATCTTCTCCCCTTCATACTTCAGATTCTTCGGCCTCATCTTTTCTTACTAGCGAACTGATAAGGTGATACAGCAAGCGCAGCGTGTAAACGATCGGTCGAATGCTGTTGTCGATGTCCGGCTTCCAACCCTTGTCGGTCTCTCTTAGTTCTATATTTGCCAAAGGCAGACAACATTCATCGGGATAAGCGCGGCACGACCCGATTACGTAATCGACTAAGGCATCGTAGTTGACCTCGCCTCCCTCAAACACATTCCGGGGAAAATTGCTTTCTCTTTCAGGGGCAAAGCCGTCTCGCACTTCTATTGAATACTGCTCTCGAATGGAACCAGACGCGCAAAGCGTCACCGTTTCGCAGTCTCCCGCCATGGCCGGCACTGGATCGGTCTCACATTCGTGATAACACAAGACCACATGGGCAAACGGAATCTCGCAGTAGTTATGGCGATCCGCCTCGTGATGCCTTCGCTGCTGACCGTACTCACCACGACCCTGGTAGCCTTTGCTCGTCTGAGCAGACTCATACGATGGCAAAGTAGGCAGAGGCTGCGGTTTTGACGGACTCGAAACAATGATTTCGTGTCCACATCTATCAATGGCCAGTCCAGGTAAGACAATTACGCTCTTGCCGTCATCTTGCAGCTCAACCTTCAGACCGCAGACGACCCCTGGCCCGGTTACCAGACGGTTAAGCAGCCAGCGTTTGGAGTTGAAGTAGTCCTGTTCAAGTTCCAGGTGGAAAACGTCCAGCAGCTTGCCGTAGAAATAGTTATTCCGCTCGGGCGCTCTGAGATCGGCAGGCACTTTGTGATTACTGCGCTCATGACGGTGTTGATTGTGTACCATGATTTCCTCCGTATGTGAGTTCCGGATTTCCGGTTGCGTTGCGGCTTGTCCGGATAGTCAGCCCACCCTGGTCGTCGTTCCCAGCCGGCTGCTTTCGCCGATGCTTCCCGGCGACTTGCCAGCCAGCGGATTGTCTTCACCGAGTGGCATCCCTTCTCTAAACCTGGTCTCGAGCGGTGGGCCAGCCACAACTGTGTCGATCCCCAACCGCGCCTGGAACTCAACACGCATGCGCGGCTCGATGATGCAAAGATGATATTCCGTGTGCGCCGGCTTCTCGCCGTCTATGATTGACCGCACTTTGGTTAGCGTTTCAGCACATTTCAACTGAGATCGATAAACTTGAACGTTGAACTGATGGGCCAGGTCTTCAAAGAGCGGAGCACCAAACTCCTCGTTCGTAATCAAATGTGAATGGTCCAACGTGGCCGTCGCGCCAATCACCGCACCCTGCGGATGCGCAGGAGCCAACATTGTCGTAACTCCAAGAGACGACTGTTCGCTTCCACTCCATTCCTTCTCTTTGCCGGAGGGCGCTGCCTTCTGACAATTGCAGGGAACCACTTCGGCGGGCAGAGCCCACCAAGCCCCATTCACGATTGGTTCCTCAATGACCGCGCTGACCCCTGCAAAAAGGTTCAACGATTCCCGCAGACCTGCGACGGTCCCGCGACGTCCATACATCTCGAATGCTCTGGCTATCACCTGCCGCTGCTTTTGTTCGTCCCAGTCCTCGTTTAACTCCAGGGCCAACCACCCGGCCAGCCAGGTCAGAAACTCTCCGGGAGTCGCGCGTGGATCAAAGAGCTCTGGCAAGAGTTCAATACTGACCTCCACCTCGGCAAACAAACTCTCCAGGAGCGAGACAAAGCGCAGCAGGAAATCTCCGCAGCAGCATGTACCCGTGACTCGGCAGATTTGATGATCCGGAAGATTACCCAGGAGCGACTTGGCACAGTCACCATCCGGCATTCCTGATTTCTGAGCGATTAAAGAATGGTCGATCATGAAGTGTGCGCCATCACAAGGTGTGTCTTCACGATAGATTGAGGGCAGATGCTTGAGGTAGGTTTCGTGATCAAACTCCACGCGAAGCTGGGGCACTACTGGCGAGCTTTGGCCATTGCCGGAAAAGAGGGCGCCGACCCAGAGAAACTTTGCCGGGTTTCCTCCGATGAACAGATCTCGGACGCCGGAAAACGGGTCTGGAACAGCGGAGTGTGGGCGCCATTTTTGGTCGGCAAATGGCTCGGCACCATTCGGATCGACCAGCGGCGGAGCGGTGTCGTCATCAGAAGTATGAACAAACAGCCGCAAGTATGCACCGCTCGCAACGCTGGCGCCCGGTGTTTGCAGACGGTGCCAGGTTACCGGTGATTCGCCCGCGGCGATCGCATGGCTCCAAAGAACACCACGACGCAGGTATCCGCTTGTGGTCGCGAGGCGTACCGGTGCAACACTGCCGCCAGTATGGACCAGCAGGTTGCCTTCGAGATCAATCGCCAGCGCCGCCACTGGACCTCGATAACCAACGGCCGCGCCGACAAATCCGTAATCAGAGCCATTATTGAATTTGAGAACCTGCTGAAGTTCATTATCGCCGACATAGATCGCGTCCTTTGTTACAACGATCCCCATCGGTTTCTTGAGCTGTGTGGCGCCGATTGCCAGGAAGTTGCCTGCGGGATCCAAAAGGGGCTGGCCATTGCTGTCAAACACAAACACCGCATGCCATGCCTCATCGATAACATATAGCCGAACTTCCCCATCTGAGTACGCAGCAATGTCACTTGGCCGGCGCAAGACGTAGGCTTGATTAATTACCTCCCAAAATGACGGTATTAGCGTTCCAGTGCGGTTGAACTTCTGCACCCTGGAGTTGCCGTAATCGACCACGTATACGTTTCCATCATCGTCAGCTGCCAGCGACCACGGTGAATGGAAAGCTCCCGGTTCGGAAGAGGGTTGCGGGTTTCCTCCAATATCCGAGTTACCCCAGATATCCACGAGTTGCCAGGAATCGATATCGAAAAGCTGCAACCGATCGTTTCCGCTGTCGGCAACAAAAAGTGAATGGCGGTAGTCGGGTATCAATAGTCCACGTGGAGTCTTGAACTGCGTCGGACGACTTCCCTTCCCACCCAGGCAAGGCACAGGTGCCAACGTTTGGTCGCACGAGTCGATCCTCAGCACGCGATCACCCTGCGGATCACTGAAATAAATAGTTCCATCCGAGTCGACGGCGATGCCGGCCGGACCGTCAGGGATTCCGCTGGTAACAGGTTCGAGTGACGGAGTCCCGGCGAGTAGCGGTAGGGAATAGAGTTGAAGGGCGCCATCGTCTCTTAATTCCAGCCCTTGCCACTTAAACTCAGGCCAGACTCCATTCACATTGAGAAACTGAAAATTGTTTTTAGTATCCTCGGTCACAGCGCTAGTCCTCTACTCCCATCCAGCACACTTGCCATCCCTTCTCTTCATTCGTGTCAGGATCTCGAGAGTACTTAAACAAACTGTCTACGGCAGATTGCAGACGCGGCATGAAATCGTCGGGCTTAGCATGCGTCAAACTAGCCAATATGCTTGCCATGGGCCCTCTTTTCTCAAACGTCGGGACAAGCAATTGTCCAATCAACAAGACATTGGCCGTAAACTGATCCGGTTTGGGATCTACCACCTGAATGATTCCTTCGAGCACCATCGAGATTTCAAGGGCCTTCCTGTCTGTGGTCGTATTTCCGAATGTGTGGTGTCTTATCCTGGGGCCGGCTATACGAGCTGAATAACAGGGTGTTGTGCGGAACCCGCAAGCTGAGGTATTGACAATTGTCGTCAGGCCGATCGGAAGCACAAAAGGAAAGAATGTCAGTGCCTCTGAGAAACGGCCCACCAGCTCGCTGCCTGTCCCTCCCTCAAAGGTTTCAGCAGGGTTGAGTGGAGCAAAAATCAGCGGCTTCCAGTCTGGGGCGACGGTCTCGCAACAAATGTAGGGCTGCGCGGGAGGTCGAGCGCTCAAACGTTGCGCAATCGATAAATCTTTCTCGAGTTGGCAGTTCAACACCTCCGCGCGGGCAAGTACGAGTCGCATCCCGGAAAGGATTTCCTCTTTCGCGTCGCCGTTCGTGGGTTGTCTGTTTGAATCCAGCTCGACCCAGCAAAAGACCGGTTCCTCCTTTAGGCGCACGGCGCCGCGCTGGTTGCAGATGCCTTCACGTTGTTCTGCTTCTTTGAGGTCCTCGCCGTAAATCACAGTCAGGTCATAGAGCTTGGGTGTTCCGTCTGGTTCGCCGGCTGACGGTGGCACTGGTTCCACCCGGTCTTCAATAGAGACAATTTCACGACCTTCCGCGTCGATCGCGTACCCCGGTCCAATGTTGACCAGGCGATCCCCTCTCTTCCCCGACACCGCAAAGCCATTGCCTATGCCGGGTTGATGCAGACTCTTGTTGTGGAGCCAACGCAGCTCGCGATTAAAAGCGTCCAGGCCTTGAAGGTCCTCTGCGAAAAGGCGTTGACCGTTGAAGAAATCTAATCGCTCAATTGAGCGTGTTTGTTTGAGAAAGTCCATTGGCTAGTTCCTTCAAGAGCGTAGATAAATGATCATCATTGCAGAACTCAGGTTGGCCGAAGGCAGATCTCCTTCGTGCCTCAAACGTCAGCCGCCTTGTACGGTTTTACATTCGCAATCTTTAACCGGCTCGCAAGTAAGCTGTGCTTGTTCCTGAATACCAATCCAGCAAACATATAGCTGTTGCCGCCGCGCAAAATTCAGAAACTCGTTAGGAAAGCCGTGCGCTCGCCTCGCCATCACGTGGGACAGCGGATCCAGGTTCGCGTAGCGCACACGGGACCCCACGACCGCTATTATCGGCGGCATCCAGAGGCGGAATCTGAAATGGAACGCACTCTCGTTATCGATGTGCGAAATAGGAACGGGAAAAAACTCGATGTTGGTTTTGTCCCAAAGTGAACCCTGGAGCCATGCAAAGTAGCATGGCGTTTGAGTAAAGCCCGCAGTTGAAGTGTCTATCGTTACCTGAACCCCAATCTGTGTTTGGCTCCGGCGGCCACCCTGGCTAGCTACAGACTCAATCCACGGATCCCAGGCAGTGCCTCCAGCGACAGTTGCGCCGCGACCGATTCGCGGTTTTGCAAACCCTCGGGAGAAATGTGGCAAGAATTTCGTATTGAACCGGGGAACGCGTTTGGCGCCCGGTAGATTTTCCTCATTCTCATAACTGATCTGCGCCAATGGCACGCCGTCACTGAAACGGGAATGGCGAGAAGCCTCCCATTGAAATTCCGGTCCTTCCCGCCGGCAAGAACAGTTTGAAGGGCAGTCAGAGAATTCTCTTGCCTCATGCTCACACTCTCCTCGCTCCTTGCAATTGACAACAAGCGTGAGCGCCGAATCTCCTTCAGGTGCTACGCGGGGCAAGGCAATCTTGCGAGTGGTTTGCAAGATCAGCTCTCGCCCAAAACAGTCATAAGCCACGCCGCAGTTAACACTAACGTGAGTAAACTCTCCCTCTTCGCTAATCGGCGTAACTTCGAATCCGTAGGCAACTCCAAAGGCGTTATGCAGAGCGCGGTTGTGCCACCATCGGGATTGGGCCTCGTAGCTTCGCTGATCGCGAAAATCTCTTCCCAGCAGCTTCTGTCCCTGCCAATAACGCAGACGCTCGAGAGTAAATGGTCTTTTGTTAGACATGTGTGTACTTTTCAAATCACTTCGATCACATGATCACCCGCAGCTACCAGCCAGGTGGGAGCGAGGCAAATATTGCCGCACTCCGGTTCACATCCTTCGGCAATTAGTTGGAGTTCAAGCACATGGTCCACTCCGAGCACTTCGTCGATTACCTGCATCACCTCGGAGCGATAAACGTCGCGACCAAATGGCCAGCCATTCTTTTCCGGACCGCCGGTTAAAGGATTAAAGAAATCATTCAGTGCCTCGACAATTCGCTGGCGCACTGCCGTTCTGCTCACATTGCTAACAGCTTTGACTTCTGCTCGGACGGTTACGTCGAGATAGGTTGGACCAACAACCTCAACACGAGTGCCTATCACCCGCCGCGGGTTGAGATAAGCCGCCACTACGCGCCGCAAACCACGGCTGGGCACCGGTTTCGCTACTGCCATATTGGGTAGGATAATTACCGTGATCACTCCCGCGGCTTTCAAACAGGGTAAGCCGGGGTGCAGGTTTGCCCGGGCTGTAGCTCGTCCCAATTTTGCGCCCGGGGTCTTCAGCGCAAGATACTCATAGTCTTTCAACGTTACTGCTCGTTGAGGTTCGTTCAGCAGTTGAATCGCCCGGCCAGCAGCGTCTGTCAGTGTCTCAGCAGCAAGGCCTCCGCCGGCCTCCAACGCATTGATTATTTGTTCAGTGCTTTGCTTCGCGACATTAAAATGCGGGACTGAAACCTGGTTGTGAGCTGAATCAAGCAATTGCATTGCTGTGTAGGCGGCGAGATTCCCGTCGGCAGCGCGAGTTGACCGATACACAGCGAAGAACAGCGAGCCAGGCCCCGGCACACGGCCTTTCTCACCATCGCCGAAAGAAACCTCTCCCGCCGTGGAGTCTAATAAGAAGTGAGCATCAGTGCGGTTTGAGAACCCGAAATCCTCTTGAACATCCCAACTGCGCCAGCTGCTGTCTGAAAGAGTCTGATTGGCCTCGAGACTGAAAAGACTGAACCCTGGCTGCTGGACCAGCGCCGAGGGTAATCTCAATTTCTGATAAGGAGTCCCATCACCACTCCCCAGTACACAGCCTTCGATGGTTAAACTAAGCGGCGTCCCGGAGGAGTTTTTCTCGTAGCTTAGAACCATGAATGCCGGCTCGTCCTGCGCGTTTCGATCACACAGAAGTTCGACAATCTCGCCCCGCTCATTAACGCCTAGTCGCAGTGTTGCTGTCTGGCCGGGTATTAGCTGATCTCCTGAAACCACGGCGCCGCGAGCAATCAGGAACCGCTGTTGCACCGGAATAGCTTGTTCGGCCTTTGCGGCATTAAAGATCACAGCGCGAACTATTGGTGGGGCATCGTAGGCCCCCGCTGCAAATCGGCAGCGCAGGTAATAGAGGCTGTCCTCAACCTGGCCGAGGCGGCTCGCCACCATCGGTCGCGCGGTCTTGATTACGACGGCGCCGTCGAAAGTGAAGGCGTACGTCGAGTCGGTGACCTGGTCCCGACTGCGATCCAAAGCAATCCATTCCTCCTGGCCTCCGACGTCCACCAGGTATTCCCATTCCGTTCGTACGCGGGCCTCCGGCTCCCTAACCTGTTCCTCATGCGGAGCATCAGCTTGAGGTCCACAAACAATTCCCGTGTGCGGTGGGCGGCACGCTTCTTTCCGCGCTTTGAGTTCGTCAGCAACCCGCCGGCGCTCGTCCTCACTCCATAGCGACCCAGCAAACTTGAAATAGAGACTCACCGGTTGATCCGGAGGGAATGGCTCGGCAAAACCCAGATAGAGTTCCGCCCCTGTCTCCGGAACTTTTCCCAGCAGCCCGAAGAGTTCCCTTCTGCGCCAATGCTCTGAAGCGTCATAAAATTCCGTGGCGGTCTTTATCTGAATCGCTTGCAGCTTTCCGGGTACAACCGTGATCGGGTCAAGCAGGCTGAATGAGGTTGGCTCACCAAAAGGATCTCCGCCGCTAACCTGAGTGCCTGATGGAAATTCGACTGGAGCCGCTCCTGCTTTCAAGCTGAAACTGAGTACTGTTTGCGCCGCCTGGGGTGGTCGAAGCGTGATTCCGATCAAGGCGAGGAACTTCCGTTTGTGCGCGTCAGAGATCCGGTTGAGTTGATAGATATCCATCTCCGCGATCCAGGCCAGGAGCTCCATGAGGGTGATACCGGGATCGTGAACGTTATGATCGGTCCAGTCGGGCGCATAGAGTGGAATCAGCGATCGGCCCTCATCCACGAGGTCCACCCAGCGGCGATCATCCAGATTTGGTAATGGTATCTTCACAACTTATCGTTCGGCTGCTTGAAGACTCAGGCGTATTTTTCCTGCTACTATCACTCGATCATCAGCGACCTCGACGCGTTCGGCTTGCAAGATGTCATCTACCGACAGAGATAACTCCTTCACGTAATCGATTCCCTCAACGCGCTCAAGCACGGCAGAAAGATCTGAAACATAGAGATCTCGTCCCGTATCCCAACCAAGGTGTTCCGGCCCTCCTCGAAGCGGATGAAGAAAATCCTCCAAGGCCTGTCGCGCGCGTTTCTCAACGGTCCCTGCTTCATCGGCGTTTTTCGGCGCCAGTCTGGCTCGAACATCAATCGCAAGATAATTGGGTCCGGTCAGGTAGATGTGATTAGCCGCCACCACATCGGCTGGAGCGCGATCTTCAATGTATTTGAGTACTTGTTGGCGGAGCCCGAACGAGGGCCACGGAAGCCGTTCTTCGCTTTGCGGAATTATCACCAGCGTCACCCAGCCGGAGATGGTGAGGCCGCTGGCATTGCGCGTTGGAATAGCGCGGGCAACCGCCACAGCCGGCGAAGCTTCACGGGCGAGGGTTTCATAGTCTGACGGCGAAATAGCCCTACCGCGATGCCTCAAAGTCCGCGGACCTCTCAAGCTGAATCTCTCGACCGTCTCTCCGTCAGCCCCACCCTCCGCGGCGCGCGGATTGAACACCCCTTGCACACCCGAGATTGGGCCGAGTAACTGCTTAATTGAGCGGGCGGGAACATTGCCGGCCAAACCGCCCCCTGACCGATGTTGCTTTGCAAGGATGGCCGACTTGGGAGGAGGAATTCTTCCTCTGAGTCCGTCTCCGAAAAAGACCAGACCGCGAGCGTGGTCCATTACATAGTCTCGATCATCGGCACGCGAATCGAAGAAGTGGGCCTGCTCTTTCCAACGCACCCAGACTTCAACTACCTTTTTGTTTTTGTCCCGCCGGAGGCGCAGATCGCCGTTGATCAGGTCTGTCTGGTTTCCTTCGCGCCCTAACATTTCTTCCAGTTCTCGAATGATGTTGGCGTCCCCATCGGAGATTTGCATCGCGAGTATTCGCCACTCCACGTTTGCGCGACCTCCCGCGAGTTCCCGGACCTCTATTCGCTGTCCAGGCAAGACGGGAATCTGAGTGAAGCGAAAAACCTGGTTGGGTAGCCCGGAGCTGGCGCCCAGAGGCGTGTCATTGAGCGTGCGTTGCTGAGAGGCCCACACAGAGTTGGGAAATATTCCGTTGATTTCAGGCTCACCCGGCGGGCCATCTTCTTTGAGACGACCGCGGATGAAGTGCAGCTCGGTTCCAAAGCGCGCCAAAGGCTTACTATCCTCAGCGGCGATGAGAGAAAGAATCCCGGGGAGCCTTAGATTGCGTGTTTCATCTTCGAAGGACAGACTATGCCAGCTCGACCCATCGAAGTACTCCCAGAGAAGAGCGGGCCCACCTGTTTCTCCCTTTTCTTCAACGATGTCAAAGTAGATGCCGATATCATCCACGGGCAGTTTCTTGTCGAAGCCGAGATAAAGCGCGGGAGTAACATCAGTCACCGACCTGAAAGGCGAGAAAGTTACACCTGGCCACTTCGCATCGTAAGTGTGATCCTCATACTGAAAATCATTAAACGTACGCACTTGCTCAGCCGGCTCCGACGCCGAGCGCCACGTATACCCAAGCCGAAACGCGGCAAGGGCGGGTGGTTGGTTTATCACGTAGGTAAACTTGTTGCTTGCACCACCCGCTTCCCAGGGGACGGTTTGTTTGAATCCAAACCCTCCGCTCACCAGGCGAACTCGTACCCAAAGTCCCTCTTGATCGTTTACTTTTACCGGTTCGAAATCGAAGGGAACATCAAACTCGATGATCTCGGTAGTTTCGAGGTCCTTCGAATTTGGGAAGGAGGTAGACTGAAACATCGTGACCCACCGTCTTCCGTTCCAGTATTCCCAGGCAAGCAGGTGCTGGAGACTATTATCTGCCTCTTCAAGGCTTATCGTCGTCGCGCCAAGCTCCAGGCCGGCATTAGGTGTCGAGGTGATGTCGATCAGATCCTGAGGAGACTCGGTTCGAGCAACGTAAACTTGCACATGCGCGCCGGGCTTGCTGAAGACTTCCTGCTGAGTAAAGTAAAAAGTCGAACCGGGCTGAGCAGGCTCCTGTCCGAAAGGATAAAAAGGCTTAGTGACGTCCAGTTTGGTTCCGTTGGCGAAGGCTTTGTCGGGATCCAATCCGATCACGTTGAAGGTGAGGTCAACTTCAAGCTTTCGCTCCGCCTCGAGATCCTTCAGCTTGCATGCTCCTTCAAGGGTCAGGAAAGACGCCTCAATCTCGTAATTACTGCGAGACTCGAGTTCCGAGTTGGTGTCATACTTCCCGGCATTATTGCCCGTCTTGGTGGAGAGGATCACTTGGTGAAAGTTTGGATCAGTGGGGTCGGTGATCTTTAGTTCGATACCCGGAAGCAACGTGCCGGCTTCGTTCGTAAGGCTACCGTATAATTCGGACTTGCCGGGTGTTGGCGACGGATCGTCCTTCTCTTTGTTGATTACTGGTGTTAGCCCAGCTCTCAAACTCTGATCGATCACTGTGAGGAGGCGGACGCTTTCCACCAACGGGAGCGCTTGCGATGAATCCGGAGGCAGGATTTCGGTGAGCTGACCGCGAACCCAGAATGCTTTGGTACCGTTTACTTCGGTCTTTGCAGTTTCGGCGCAATCCGCTTCGAGACTGAACTTTCCGCTCCGAGTAAACCCAACTGTGCTGTCCGCATGCGCGAATTCTTTTTCAGAACAGGCGGCTCGCACAGATTTGAAACCACGCCATACCTTCCCGTCCCAGTATTGCCAGAGAATGCCTAGCTGCCTCGCGCTTGCTTGCGTCAGCTCAAATTCAACTTCGACACTCGCCTTTCCAGCAAATGCGAGAATCCTGTCGTGTGCGAGGTAAATGACGTGCGGCGTGTCGAGTAGTAAAGGCTTTCTGAAAAGTTGAAAGGGTTGGCCCGCGATAAATGAATTTGAGTGGTCCAGATACTGATCTCGTCCGGGCCATAAACTCACAACTTGCTTCAATTGGGCCGCGGCAAGACCTGATGCGCGCTCGGTTTCAAAGATTAGCTGGTCCTTGCTGCCAGGTGGCGGCGGGGCTGCAAGTTGGGTATTGGCCGGCGCCTGAGCATCTGCACCATCGGCTGCAAGCTGAAAAACAATTGGTGTGCGAGCTGCTTGCGCGGGGACCAACGCCAATCCCAACAGGTCGAGAAAGCCGAGCTTGTTTTTCTCCGGCGCCTGATTAAGACGCTGGATAATGGAGTAAAGATACCGGGCAGTGATCCAGGAGAGTGCGACATCGGCGCCTTTGTCTTGCGGTAGCCATTCGGGCACATAACCCGGCCGCCTCGCCAGGAGTTGATCCACAATCTCCTCAACATTTCTTTTATCAAGCTTGGCAGTAGGCTTGACGATCACGGGGCGGTTCCTTCCTGGAGATAAAACGGGAAAACCAGGTTGCGAACGGTATTCGTGGCTCGCACTCGATAAGTTATGTCTATCATCAGCCGGCTCGGATCGCTTCGATCGTTTCGGACTTTCACTTCCTGAACGTCAATGCGCGGTTCCCAATCGATGAGCGCCTCTTGAACTCGCGTTTTAACCAGGTGCATGGTCGACACGCTGATTGGTTCAAAGACGAATGCGTTCAACCCGGCGCCAAAGTCAGGGCGCATCACGCGTTCTCCGGGATTTGTTCTCAGAATGATCCGGATAGCCTGATCGATGTCTTCTTCAAATGCCACGGTGGAGATCTGGCCATCCGCTTTCAGGCAGGGCGGAAACGAAAGTCCCACGCCCAAAAATGCTTTCTTTTCATCGGCCGCATTCATCGTTTCTTAACCCCCGATTTCAACCGTTACCATGCCCATGACTATGGGCGCTCCGCACCCGGAAAGATCACCGACGCGCGCTGCCGGCCGCCCCCCAATCATGACGGTGGCGCTTCCTTTGGCGATCGGCGTAGGTGGATGTGGACCGGCAAGAGGCGGCATCGTGCAGGTATGAGTATCACCAACGACGGCGGCCGGGAGTCCACCGATTAAAACGGTTGCGACTCCAGGTCCAGCGATGAGACCGGGGTGGCCTGTCGGATCAGTTATGCGCGCTGCTGGTGGCACTTCGTTCCCTCAATTTATTTTTACCGGCAGGCCCTGGATCGCACAGGGACCGGTAGCTTGCAAATTAATCGTAGCGCCCTTGATATCTATCTGTGTGCCCTGCAAACTGATCTGCGTCGCTTGCAGTTCGATTTTTAGCGGGGCCGTGATCGAGATGGTCTGGCTTGTGAGATCCATCTTGATCACCACGGAGTCGCCGGTACTCGCCAGTTCAATTTTGGTTGGATCGATGGTGATCTTCTGGTCTGTGCTGCTGGTAATGGTTATGGATTGCTGCGCGTCGTCAAACAAGATCTCATGGCCAACTCCGGCTGTCTTGCCAGTCTTTATCACTCGCTTGATGACAAAATCGCTGAAGAGATCCAGCGGCGGCATCGCCATCGTGCTCCACAACCCGCCGAGTATGTACGCATCCCTTTCGTCGTTCTGACTAAAAGCGACTAGTACCTCGTCGTCTATCTCAGGAACCCAGAGGAAGCCGCGCGAGGAGCCGGCGCCAATCGCGCTCAACCGCGCCCAGGGCTCAAAAGCCGGGAGAGCGGGAATGCGCACTTGAACTCTTCCGAGTCCCAACAGATCCACATTGTTGCTGACTATGCCGGGCGATAAGGCGTAACCGTTTCCTTTGCCGCCGTCAGAGCTGCCGCTGCCGGTTCCTTTGCGACTACCCGCCACCCATTCTAGAAACTCGTTAGCCATGACGAATCAATCTCACTAAATGCTTAGCCTTGCAGACGGACTGGCGGCATTGGTCCTTTGGGGATTGGAATCGAACCAAACCAGACCTCTTTTCTCACCCCGAAATTTGTCCTGTAACCGCCGCTGTCGAGCGTGTGTGTTGCCGTAGTTATGCGATAGAGTCCACTGAACTGCTCACCCAATCCTTCAAGATTGATAACTGCTCCTGCTTTGATCGCCGGCTCGCCAATGGTGGTGCCGGACCCCGTCAGGCGGTTGTTGAGCCGAGGCAGCAGTTCGGTCAGGATTTCCTGCAGCGCTGTCGGAAAACCTGTTGGTTTAATAGAGAGAGTTTTGCCACCGGCTTCCGGACCTAATGCGTCATCTATGTCACCAATCAGGTTGGGATAAATCTGGAGATTGAAGGACGCGCGATCGAAATCCCAACCGACAACAATCACGAACTCGGTTTTGAGAGTTGCGATCCAAACTCTGGCGGTCACCCCAAACAGATCGCCAACCGTTGTCAGTCGCGGGGTGAAATCCATCAGGGATTTGCCCCAGCGCAGCGTGACACTGGGCGCATAATCCTGGATCAGGAATTTGAACCGCAAAACATATCCGCGCGGCTGCTGGGTGTGATCGATGAACATCTCCCAGCCATTTTCTTTAGCGATGCCCGAAAGAAAATCGAAATCGCTGACACTCTCCTGTCTTCTTACCGGAACTTGTCCGCCTTCAGGGGTGGTAATGTAGGCTGCCAAAGTCATCAGCACTGACAAGGCGCCTCCGACCGGATCAAGATTCGGCACGAGCAGATTTGTGGCGCTCACAAGGGCTGCAACCGCGGGATCAGGAACAGGGAAATTTCCAATGGATGGAATGCTGACGCGGAAGGCCCGGTCTTTCTTTCCGTGAGTGAGTCGCTGCAAAAAATCCTGGGCAGTAACTCTGATGGTGGGCATTCCGCCGCCGGGAAAGCTTGGCTCGACGCCAGTGATCTCACCGACAAATACTTCCTCCAGGGGATCGGGCGCATAGCCAATAGAGAGAGAGAACCCGTTGTCGGCCTGTAGCACAGGATTATCGAGCCAGCGAAGCGCGGGATTGGCAAAAGTCACCTCAACGCGATCAGCGCCTTCAAGCCCATCCTGGTAAGTCACGCTGCTAATGGCAGCGCTCAGCGCCAAGGGCAGCGGCTCGCCGTTAATTCGGATTCTAAACTCCGGAGCGTATTTCGGGACTTTTGCCATTTTACTGGACCACTTCTCCACTCTGCTGATCCGTGTAGGGCAGCGCCGGGACGCGTAGAACCTGACCCGCAAAAATTGCGCGCGGATCGTCAATGCCATTAGCGATTGCGATCGGCCTCCAGTTCTGCGGATTTCCATAAAACGCCTGGGCGATGCTGCTGATTGTTTCCTCTTCGATGACGACGTGGGCTTTGCTAAAGTCGGCTGTTTGCCGGTTAACCTCCTTCGCTTCGCGCTCTTCGTCGATGAACTCGTTAAAGGTGACTGTTAGCCGGGCCCGTACGGGTCGTCCATCATCGAGAAACATGATGAACTGCTGGCTCACCCTGGCCAGCACGCAGCGAAAGAACAGCGATGCCCAGGAGACTTCGAGCAGCGGCGGCGCGTGAAAATTGCTGTCAATTTTCAAGAGGTTTACGACTTTTTGAGTCTCGTCACGCACGTCGCGTATCGGCTTCGCTTCGGTTGTCAACGGAAGATAGGTGTCGAAGAGCAGGTTCATTTCCAGTGTTCTAAGATTTCCGTTGACAAACTGCAGCAGTGGCGACCCGAGGCCGGGTATCGTCTGTGAGGCAAAGTTATTGTCCTTGCTCAAAGTATATTCTTCAGGATTGAAGACCACCTGGAATGTCTCGCCGGTAAAAACATTTTTGATTTGAGCTTTAGCCAAAGCCATGATTATTTCCTGCGAATCAGTGACAGCCGTTTCCCAACCTCGGACTGCCGTTGTGCCCTAAATCTTTCCCATGCGCTCGCGCAGGGCGACGACCCGGTGGTCTAGTCGTCTAACGACTTGATCAGTAATCTGATCGAGGTTCAATTCCGGCAACGTAGTCTCTTTCGGCCACGATGTTGTCTCAACCGTAGAGGCCGCCGGAACCTTGGTGGCCCATCTGTCAAGCACTTTCACGGCGGCAGGCGCCACCTTCATCGAAGGGACCAGCGTCATTGAAGTAGGGACTGCCTTGGTCTCGATGGAAACCGCTTGCTGAGTGGTCACGGTGGAAGCTGTTGTGAACATGGTTTCCCGGCGCCGGGATTGTTCAGTGATGCGTCTTGCAATTGAGTGCTCCCGTCGATCCACCAGTGCTTCAAGAACTCGAGAGTGCGTCAGCTTTTGAGTTTCCATTCGCCTGAAAACTAACGTTAAGGGTGCAGCCGCTTGGAACAACACATCCTCGGGATTGGCCGAGGGGCTTTTTTCGAATCCCTTGTTTGGCGCGCGCACCGGACTGATGGTTTCAACAGAAGAAGGATTTGCGCGTAGCGAAACATCTCGAGGCGAAAAATGGGTTGCCTTTAGAAAACTCGCCGTGTTCAGGAAATTGGAGGTTTGCAGCCCCACAGACGTGGATGGCTCGAACCTCTGAAAAAATGAGGAACGCTGAAAGTGATTGACGCTCAAGTTTAGAATCGCATGAATTGCCAATTCGATTCTGGGCCGCACCCGCTGCGAGGTAACCAGCCACCTTTCCCGCAGAATCCGAACCAGAGAGCGACGCTGCGGAAGCACCAGATCCAGGGGGTCGCGTCTCGCAGCTAAACGCAAATAGCGAGTGGTGAGCGATCGCGTCCAGAGCAACCATCGATTCTGCGCAGACCATTGCCTGGGCCGCCGAACCAATACGCTTTGGGCCGGGTTCCAGCTTGAATTCGGTCTTCTTTCAGGAGCCATGGATTTCTGTCTCGCTCATACGTTCGTTGATCGAAGAAATCTCTTTCACCCAGCGACGGCGCTCCGCGTGTTCCAGATTCAATATGACTTCCGGAGACCAGTGAAAGTGATAGGCCACGAAGGCTACCTCCTCATAAAGCGCCTTGAGGGGGTAGCCTATAACCCCCCCGCACCGTTTGACTCCGCTGCAAACTCGTGGGCGCACTGTGGGCAGATCGCTTCCACACCGGTCTTACCGTTTCGATTGATGCGGTTATAAAAGTCCTGCAGAAAAGCCAGGTCTGCCGCATAAAGGCCCTCCATCACCTTGGGGTTGATTTGTGGCAACGATCCCAACCTGGTAACAACCCGCGAAAGTAGAATCAGGAGCAGATAGGCGTCATTGCGTTGTACCCGCGGATCGTTCAGCGGCAATATCTCGTCGGCTGCCGTGGCCAGCCGCATTACGCCCTCTCGATGGAGAGCGCCTTCGCCGTCCGCATAACCCAGAGGCAAGGTGAACTCATACTCTGTTTGAAGCATAGCCATCCTCCTTATCGCGAATCAGCCGTTGTTGGCGGTCTGGCCTATGCTCGTTCCAGCCCTTCGTGGGCCAGTTCGAGCGTTTCAATGGCCACATCGTTTCCTTCGGCTTGAAAACTTGGCCCAGTCCATTTTGCGGGCCAGGCGTTGAAGAAGTTCCACCGCAATTGTTCTTTGCCCGCCCTATCGAGAAGTACGACAGAACCGTTCTTCCGTTGAGCGGCCGGGTCACCAGTGACCCACTGCCTGTGCCAGTCATACAGATCCCTGTCAGGCGCCGTTCCCCATTTCAGGGTAATGTTCGAGTATTTTGTCTGCGCCGGAAGTTTGCGCATCGTTGTGTTCTCGCCACCTTCTCGATGTTCGGTGACGTCGATACTCGAATCGAAGCCGCTTGCTTCGTGGAACGCAGCCCGCGTGATGCCGTCTATCTCGACCAAAAAATTAAAATTGGCAAACGGGTCAACTCGTTGTCCTGTAGCCATGGTTCATCTCCTTTCGCTACACTTCAGTTACTTCGGATCCACCCTGGAAAATGCCAATGCGCACCACGATGAATTCTGCCGGAAACGTGGGCCGCATTCCGATTTCAATGTTCAATCTTCCCAGAGCCTGTTCCGAAAACGGATTCAGTACCTCATCGATGCGCACATAAAAGGCGTCTTCTGCCTTGGCTCCGAAGAGTCCACCATCGCGCCACACGCGGGTCAGGAAGTCCGTGATGCTGCGTTTTAGTTTTTTCCAGAGTTGCAGATTGTTTGGTTCGAACACAGCAAACCGGATTCCCTCCTGGATCGATTCTTCGACGAAGAGGAAAAGCCGGCGCACGTTCACATACTGCCAGTTGCGATCTGTGGCTGTGGTCCGAGCGCCCCAAAGCATCGGCCGGCCCCCAGCCTGGAAAATCCGAATAATGTTGATGCCCTGGAGGTTGAGTTGGCCCTGATCGATGTCGCTCATCGTGCGCTCGATTCCGACCGCGCCGTTGACGATCTCGTTTGCCGGGGCTTTGTGCACTCCGCGGCTGTTGTCGCTACGGGCCATGATGCCGCACACATGACCTGATGGCGGCACTAGAATCGGAGCGCCGGGACCGATCGGCGTTACGCGCAACCAGGGATAGTAGAGACCGGCGTAACCGCGCGTGGAATCAACTGCTAAGCGCTGCGATTCAATGCTGTTTGGACCAAATAAGTTTTGGTCGGGCACTGGGCGTAGCGCGTCAAGGACAGCAAAACGATCAGCCATTTGTTCGCAGTGTGCGATCAAGGCCTGCTGTACGGGATCATTAATCCGATCCGGAAGCGAAAGAATGTTCACATCGTCAATCTCCCGCAGAGTGTCCAGGGCGTCGATGAAATCTTGATTGACCAGCGTGGCGAGATTTTCGGGTGCCCCGCCTGCCATGTTGGTTGCAGCGATAGGCGCCGGCAGATTATTTGGTGGCTCGACGGGTGGGGGTGGATCAACCAACTCGACCTGAACGAGGCCGCCCGGAGTATTCACCATGCTCGCGAAGTAGTTTGGATGGGCGGCGTCAATAGAGAGGTTGATGTAATTTGTTGGTACGCCGTTCTGGGTTACCTGTAGGTTGAACTCCTGGGATTCTACTGAAGCAGGGTTGGCCGGATCGAGACTGAGCTGAATATCCAGGCCTCTACGAAAAGTGACGCGATAGGTCGTCAACCCTGCGCCCAAAGGCTGGGCTTGAACGGATTCGACAATCTGCGAATCTGCTGTGCCCTGTGTGATGGTAAGAATCGTTCCCGGGACGAGTACACCTGGAGGAAACGAATTTCCCACTGCCCGAATTCGGATCGTGCGAGTGCCCACAGGAGCATCGGCAAGGCGGACCGGATCGGCAACGTTATATGCGTTCACCAGACCACTCGCCAAACGAAGTGTGTCGCCGGTGACACTCAAAACGCGGACGCGTTCACCGGCAGCGGCGATTGTGATGTAGTCGTCCGGCTTGAAATTCGCACCCTCACCAACCAGCAGGACCACTTCCCTGCCGCCCACTGCGATATTGGCATTCAGGGAACCTGCGGGTTGAAAGAGTGAAGCGGTGTTGGGAATGAGATGCGCAGGAGTGACGGCTATCTGAATCGGGTCACCGGCGGCAACATTATCGCCCGGCTGCCGCGCTCTGACCCGAATTACAGCGTTTCCAGGGGCGTTGTTCAGGTTTAGTCGATCGTAATCACCGTTGCTGGCCCTTACGATGTAACAAACCTGTCCCCCGTTTTCGAAAAAGCCTCGCACCGCAAACCACATAAAAAAGCCGGGCACCGGCTGTGCTCCAAAGCGCTGCTTAAACTGATCCCAGCTTGTGACTTTTGTCGGTTCGTCCAAATCTCCACTGGCTGCCACTCCGATGAAGGCAGCTGTGCTGGTGCCTACACCCTGGATTGGCGGGGCCGGGGCAAATTCCTCTATGTAAACTCCGGGATAGGAAACTTGTACTGCCATGGTAGTCCTCCTCTTTCAGATTTCAGGCGCCACGACCAACCGGGCCCCGGCCGCCAGCATTAAATGAACCTCAGGTCATACTCACCAGTGGGCGAGGGAACATCGATGTTGCGTAACACCGGCGCCAGATTCAGTGTCTGTGCGCGGAGCTGGTAACTTCCGGCGCGCATCCTGGTAAAAATGAAACGCCCCGCCTCGTTTGTTTGCGTTAGTTGAAGTCGTTCGCCCGCCAGATTGAGCAACTCAACCCAAATGCCCGGCAATCCTGCCTCGAGAGTGGGCGCATTGGCTGGCGCGACGTTAAGATTGAATGTGTTGGTACGGCCGGAAGCGCTTAGCGTCACAAAGTCTGTAGCGAGTACGGTCTCGACAAACACCTGGTCCCTGACGACATTGCCGGGACTGTTAGCGTCGTCACCGGTAATGACCGCAGGTACGCCAGAAATCAGACCGGCGCTGTTGCTGAGACGAAATGTTGGCTGTGAGGGAGCAAGGTCGGCAATTCGTAAAACATTTCCTACGATCAGTCCGGCGAGCGCGCCGCTCAGCGTTAGATTGTTTCCGGCAATCTGCCTAACCATAGATCGAGCAATTCCATTCGCAGTCACGATGTCATTGATTCGGAAAGCGCCGGGGTTATCGACTGTGACCGGATTGCCGCCCCCGCCGATGCCAATGACATTCGCATTTCCTACTGCGAGACTCCGCGCCGGCGCGAGGGCCTGACCGCCAATCTGAATCCACACTTCCGCAGTCTCCGGTCTGTCTTTTATTCGATACTCGGTGATCGTCGTAGTCACCATGGGACCGGCGATCTCCATCACAAGCGCAATTGGCAACGTGACAATCAGGTAAACTCCTGGCTTCCAACGAGCACCGTTACCCATCCCGCTCCAAAACTCCGCAAGTTTATTCAGGCCGTCCACAGGCAAAAGCGTCACCGGGAATTCCTGATCGCGAAAAGGGGCCGGCCAGGCGTTTAGCGGCAGAGAACCATTCGGATATACGCGGGAAGGATTGAATGGCCCATTGCGCATAAGCACCGCCGTCGTCTGATAGAGTAAGGCGTGCTCATCCAGCGCCGGCTCGACTAACGGACTGACTAGGGCAGGACTCCAGGCGCTGATGAAGTAGTGGCAATCCAGCCGCGCGGGTGCGGGCTCTTCACTGACGATGCCGTTATCGATGCTACGGACCTTTTCGTTTGTGCGCAGTTTGCGGTTCTCACGCAGATCAAAAAGGTAGACGTTGAGGGCATTAACCGGATTGCCGGCGACCGTTAGATTAGTAACGTAAGTGCGCCAGTCGGCATCCGGCGGCTGAAAGCGAATCTGCGCCTCATCCGTCAACTCAGCAACCTGGTCTATTAGGAGTTGCCTCATCAGGTTGTCCAGCAAGTCAAGCATTGATTAGTGTTTCCTACCTCGTCTAACCATTCCCGACTAACCTAAGCGGGCTTCCTTTACTGCACGATTCCTCCAGTAACCTTCATCACCTTCGATAACTGCGGTTTGCGTGAAAAAGCTGAGGGCGTGTTCCGGTCGCGCTTCAGATCTGTTGATCGCACCGAGGTAATATCCAGCTTCAGGAGTCTTGCTCCTGTTCCAGGATCGCAGCAAAAGTTGCCGGGCTCTTTCTGTGTCGCCTCGTTTGAACACAAAGACTCCTGCTCGTAAATGAACTGCCGGATCATTCGGGTACTTCTCCAGCGCGTCTCGATAAACTTGAGAGCACTGTTCGGTATCACTTTCTTCGAGTAAGCGCGCTTTTTGGATCAGGGCGAGCGGTTTCGACTCTGGCCCAAATTCGTGACCCTCCAATCTTTTCATCGATTCTTCTCGCTTACCCCGATTCGCCAGAGCGATCGCATCGCTGATTACTCGTAAATCTTCAAACATGTCTGTGCTCATCTGACGGCTCCTCAACTCAGTGGTGTGCCGGTTACGGAACTCAACTGCTTTATTGTGCCCGTTCTAACGTGCACCTCTCCCTTGTTGTCTACCAGGAATGAAAACTGAAAGATGCTCCAGTACTTATCCGACCAGGATGAAGCGTTGTCCGGATCAGGAGCCGAGAAAGGCGACGGCTTATTGGTATCGAGTGGGGTCAAGTAGTTTCGCCTCGGATCTCCCATCTTGAGGTCAGGTTTTCCCTTGAGGTCTGACGGTTTCTTAGATTCGAATGTGTGGTACACGCAGACGACACCTGGTGATTTGAGTACTTCGGTCAGCATATCGCCCGCCAAGGGTAGGCTGGCTTCCTCAGCCGCGGAGAATTCCTTTACATTTTTTTTCGTAACATCGTTCAAGGTGTCTCCACCAAGCGCTTTCTCGTAGAGCTCTTTCTGCTTCTCTTCAAACTTCGCTCGCTTATCAAGTACATCCTGCGGGACTGATTTATGTTGTTTCTTATCCATGCCCACGTGACCGTGGTAGAGATCCTTAATATTTACGCCTTCCGTTCCCGCCGGCGTCCGCTTGGGATCAAATAAAAAATTAAGGGTGTTTAAAAGGTTCTCTTGCAATTGGGCAGGAAACCAGGAGCTGTCAGCGGCGATCTTGAACGCGCCCTTTCCTTTCACGAGAGCTTCATAGTCTTTTCGAGAAAAGTCCCAGTCCTCCTTTCGCTGAATCAAGCCCGCAGGCTGAGGGACTGCAGCGAAAGAACCGTCTCCGAAGGTGTGAGTCTGTGTTTGCTGAATGACGTGGGTTAACTCATGAGCAAGTAATCGTTTCCCAGCAGTTGTCTCGGGAGCATATTGACGGGCGCCAAAAACGATGTTTCGTCCCACGGTGTAGGCGGAAGCCCTAAGTGCACTGGCTGATTGCGCTGCCGCCTCATCCTCATGAATCCGCACTCCCCGCAAGTCATAGCCAAAGCGCTTTTCGAAGGAACTTTTGAGCGATTCGGGAAGCGGTTGGCCAGACGCCAAAGAGTCTGTACCGTCGCCCGCCGGACTCTTCAGGGGCTTGCGCAGCCCGTTATAGTGACTGGAAGGACTAAGGCGGTTAGACGGCTGCGTCACGTTATCAGCGGCGCGATCGGCTTCCCGCTCGTGCCAATCCCCAGGCTGGCTAACTTTCAATCCGGAATGAGTGGTCTCGGCGTGGCTCAGGCCCAACTCCAATAGTTTGCCGACTCCCCTATTTCCGAGAGTGCGTTGCAGAGAAAGAAGACTATTTGAAGCGTTGGAACAATCTCGAGGACAAGCCTCACTGTCGAACGCCCCTAAGCGCTCAGAGCTTTGATCTTTCGACTTTTTTTTCACTGACAACCTTGCCATCTCAGAACCCCTCGGGCGGCTTTCCAGTCACCGTGCTCAGCTCGTCCGTGCTATTGGTGCGAATGTGGACCTCGCCTTTTGCGTCAACCAGGAAGGAGAATTGCAGAACCGTGAAATACTCTGGCGAGAAGTACGCCGAATCCGAATTCGCAGTGCTGTACGGTACTGGTTTATTAGTATCGAGAGGTGTTATGTGGTTGCGTCTGACGTCTCCCGCGGCGAGTTTTTCCCCTTTAGCCAAAAGTTCTTTCGGCGTGACAGCTTCGAAAGTGTGATAAATCACTGCGGCCCCTTTGAGCTTAGCCACTTCCTTAAGGACCTCACCGGCCAAAGGGAGAGTTGCTTTCACCGCTTCTGTGTACTTACCCAAATTCTCCGCAGTGACATCCCCTCGCTCACTGCCTAATGCCTTCTCGTATAGCTCCTTTTTCTTCTTGTTGTACGTGTCCCTTTTTTCCGTAACAGCGCTAGGAAAAGTCGGGTAAGTCTTTCCGGGCAAAACAACGTGACCATGGTAGAAGTCTCTGACGTTCACGCCTTCCGTCGCTGAAGGATTTCTTTTAGGATCCAGCAGTGCTCCTAGCGTGGCGATCAAGTTGTCTTGAAATGGCTTAGGAAACCAGGAACTATCGGAGGACACCTTCAACTTACCCTTTTTCGTGGTCAACGCCTGGAAGTCAGCGGGAGTAAAATCCCAATCATCATCTTTCTCATCTTTCCGCTGAATCAGTGCCGGGGCGGGCTGAGAGACGCTAAAGGGTTCTCTACCCGGAATGCTGTTCTGGGCAGGCCGAGTCTGCTGCACGACGTGAGTCAATTCATGGGCAAGTAGCTTACGGCCTTCCGCAGTTTCTGGCCGGTACTCTTGAGCCCCAAACACTATGTTTTGACCAGCCGTAAACGCCCTGGCTTTGAAAGCTTTGGCAGCTTCGCTTGCGCGAGTGCCAGCGTAGATGCGAACACCACTGAAGTTGTGACTGAAGCTGCTTTCAAATGATCTCCGCAGCGGGTCCGCTAACGGTTGGGCCTCCCCGATGGACCTGATAAGTCCAGTTTCCGATCTCTTCTGAGGCGTGGGTGTGGAATCTATTCTCGGAGCCTCGTTTTGCAGGCGAGATCCTTGCGCAACCGTGTCTGCTACGCGGTCGGCTTGCCGTTCTGGAATCTCCGAAGGCTGGCTGACGCGGGGCCCCGGGTTGATCTCTCCGCGCGCTGGGCCAAGTTGCAAAAGCTGACCGACTCCACGGTTTCCGATGCTGCGCTGCAAAGCCAAAAGCTGGTCGTGAGCACTGCGAGCAGGGGATGAATAGGCCCGTCCGCCTCTGTGTTCGCGTTCAGGGCTCGCGTCATCTTTGTTTGCCGATTTTTGTGACACTGCCTTGGTCATACAGGTCTCTATTTCACAATCTAGCGTTAACTTTTCTTTGCCCTCAACATAGCTCGCCGTTGTGATCACCCGCTCTGCGTTTCATCGTCAAATACTTACGGAAGCTCATCGACGCTCTTCAGAATCTTCTCGCGAAGACGTTCCTTGAAGCGTTTCTCCATGCGCTCTTTTACTCCGCCTGGGCCAGTGACCATGTTGGGCGCCGGCGGTACCTTTTGCGTCCCCAATGGTGATTGCACCGCCGGCCCGGCTTTCTCTTCAGTAGGCCGGCTGGTCGGATCCAGAAGCCATTCGACAGTCGGATTACTGTCGAGAGTGTCTTCTACATTGCTTATGCCGGTTCGCCGGCCAAGGGCAGTCTCCGCTTCAGAAAGCCTCTTTGCCGAGAGACTTGCAGCAGTCAATTTTCCGGAACCGAGAAAATCGTCCAGGGTAGCGATTAATTCCTTTGCAGGGTCTTTAACTTTGCTATCGATTCGAATCGCTTTTTCGATACTCTTGACGAGTGCCGAACGATCCGTTTGATAAGCCTCTTTAACGCTGGCGAAAAACTCGTCAGGATCGTCCCACGGATGTTCCACTTTGCCGCCGGCCTTCACCTGCGACGGGTCGACCATCCACAAACCAATAGCATGCGTTTCATCCTTGCCTCCCAGCCCTTTGAAAGTTGCAGCCTTTGTATCGGCGAGCCGGTTGAAAATATCCGCAATCTGCAAAGTCAAATTCTTAGACTTGGCGGCATCTTTGGCTTTCGAAGCGCCAATGCTGGCCAGGGCATGGAACACGGCGTGGCCCATTTCGTGCGCCACCGTCTCCGGATCGGCATCGACGGGAGCCAACATCAAAACAGGCTCGCCAACCAGTAGTGCAAACCGCGTCGTAGTCGAGGCGATGAAAACAGTCTTTACTTGAAACGCCGGATCCTTGATTAGCTTGTTATCTTTAGAAACGCGTTCTGTAATTTTCGGGATGACCTTCCTGATGCGTGCCTCATCGGCACTTGAAACACCAGTCAAAACCCGAACCCCATGGCTGGTCACTTCAAAAAGCGAGTGGTCCCCTTTCTTCCATGGCAGTTCAAGATTCGCCGCTGGTCCAGGTGATCTTTGGATGAGCGAAGTCTCTCCGTGAGCAGATACTCGGTCCCCACCTTGCTGGATAACATGCGTCACTTCATGGGCAATCAATCGCTGTCCGGCTGATGTCTCGGGGGCATATTGGCTCGCACCAAAGACTATGTTTCTTCCGACCGTGTAGGCTGACGCATTAATCGATCTGGCAGATTCAGCTGCGGATTGGCCGGTATGAAGGCGCACGTGACTCAGGTCATAACCAACGCGCGACTCCAATACATCACGCACAGGTTCAGGGAGCGGCCGGCCAGCTCCGAAACTATTACTGATGCTAGCTTCCGGAGCGGCTTGGAACCTTCGTTTCGGTGCTGTGTTGGCTTCAGAATTGTGTGGCGTATCGAGGTGAGCAACCTGCTCCGCGATGTGATCCGCCTCCTGCTCATGCGGCCCTCCTGATTGACCAATGCGGACTCCGGAGCGATCAGGGCTGGAGCGATTAACACCAAGTTGCAACAACTGGCCGACACCGTGGTTCCCAAGACTGCGTTGCAGTGACAGGATCTGGTCCTGAGCATGGCCCGCATGAGACGGATGGGTCTGTCCGCCCATTTTTTCATCTGACAGGCCGAGGTCTTTCTTCCTGGAAGTCATTTGCGCTGTCTTGCTCATGGTTCTTATTTATCAATCACTTCAGTGCGGTTGCCTTCAACAATCGCCTTCTGAGCGTCGGAAGAAGGCTGTTCGCATACCGGGTTATTCATCAGCACCTTCAGAGCCCGCGGTCGCGTTGCAAAAAGGTTCTCACTTATCCACTTCTCATTGAGCTCCATCTTGTCGAAGTCGTTCCAGATGCGTTTATCGTTCGCACAACTGTAACCACGACAGACTCCGGGGCGGTTCGCATACTCGTTGCAGCAACCCGTTTGGCGATCAAGGTGCGTACAGTGACCGTCCGATTCATGCCGGATGAAGTAAGGGCGACCGAGATCCCACTTGATGTTCCCGTCTTCGATCTCGGAGGTATTGAGCGCGAAATCAAGCTTGCAACAGACCGCCTTGCAAATATGCATTCGCGCGGCACAATTCACTTTTGTCGGCGGCCGTTCGGTTGCGTCTTCTATCTCAACCCTCAATGCCACCCCGATTCCATTATCCTTACCCACCAGTTGTTCCCGCACGTTTTGGATTGCCTCGCCTAGTTCCGCAGATGAAACAAGACCTTTTGCCAACAGTGCGTCGATGAGACCATAGGTAAACGACTCGACTTCATCGAGACGAATGCGGTTCTCTCCGAGGGCCGTGTGCGTGAAGAAGCTACCGCGCTCCACCTGACGCTCGAGTTGCATCACAGCCGAGTTCGAAGGATCGGTCAGAGCTCCGACCTCTATATCGTTCGATGACCATGCGCTACTCATAACTCACCTTACTTATTACCGGGTTCATTTCATTTGTACCTCAAGCCAGCGCTGCCATTTCTCAATGGCCTTTCTTCGTTTCCGGGGCGGAGCATCGGCCTGATAATCACCGTTTGCCTTAAGCAGCGATAGCGTCTTCCCCTGTCCTTCGGAATCCGCGTAACCACGGCCCGGCGTCCAACCGTGAAGTTGCATCACGACACCCTCAAGGACCCGCTGAGCACGCAGCCGTGTCAGCGAATCTGTAGCATTGAGCAAGTCGAGGACCGCCATAGCGGCTGGCAACCCTAGCTCAATAAGCCTCTGGACGGATGCCGTATGATCCAGATGAAGCCGGTCCGGGTCATCATCTATTGTCTGAATAAGCATCTTGATCTCGGCATCTTGCTCATGCTGTTCTGGCATCCGCGCCCTCCAAAATGATCTGCCGCGCGATGTTACTGAACGTCGATACGGGACGGCATGCCGGGGCGCGAACCTGCGCCATCATTTCTTTGGCGCCGTCGTCGCGCCAGGGTTTCTGTAGAATTCATCAAACGCTTTGAGCGCTTCATCTGTGGTTTCCCCCTGCCATGTTCTGAAGCTATGATATTCACCCTTAATTTTTTCCACCCCTCCCTTATCGAGAAAGAGTTCAAAACCCCACAGAACTGTGCCGTACCAGCAGCCCGTGTCAGCGGCCTTGACAGAGGTTACGAAAAGAAACCTACCGGGGGGCGGCCCGCCCGGATTGTCCGAGAGGACTGCTGGAACAATCGTCTTGCCCCGGCGCTTCCCTATCTTGTTAGCGGGATCGGGAGGCCCGGTTACATCGTAATAAGGCAACACGGTCGGGTCGGACTTCTTCGTGCGTTTTGACAGTGAGCCCGCGTTCTGATCGACGTAGAATCCGCCGGCGATATTCTTGGAGCTGTCGCGCGCGGTCATCATCTTCATTCGCGGCGCTTCTGAGCCAGTCCATTTGAAGTCGCTTTCTGTGCCCGAACTCTTATCGGTCGTCCTGGCTATCTGCACGAATCGAATTGAGTCCGACTCAGGAGCCGTGGCGCTGGGCGTAAACGTGATAGTCCCAGTTTCCCTCGCTGTGTCAGCAGGGACTTTGCCATCCGTCTTCGTAAAATTTATTTTCAGTTCGCCATTTGCCCACTTCTTAATGCCGGTAATATCCCGCTGGATGCTTGGAACCACAGGAGTGACTCTTATCGCCGCTCGCAGTCCGAGCGCTGCTGAGGGTCTTATGCTTGACCCAAAGGCCGACGCAATGCGGTCTGCTTCGACTTCGGCACTATCTCCGGGGCTACTTACTGCCATCTTTCCCTGGAGCGCCACAGGCCGGCCGCCTTGTTGCACTGTGTGAACAGCCTCGTGTGACAGAAGGCGGTTTCTTTGAAGTGAGTTCAGGCGTGGTGCATCGCGGCCAAGGTAGATGTCCGATCCGATTGTGTAGGCGCGGGCTCCCAGGCTTTCGGCGGCCGATTGCGATGAAACACCGGAATGAACCCGCACTCCACTGAGACTCATGCCCAAAGCTAGCTCCATGGGAACACGTACACTTTCATCGAGTCTCTCGCCAGCCTCAGCTTGTGCCCGACTCAGAAGGTCTGCACGAGAGGCTGTGTCCGCTCTGGCCCTTGTGGGCGTGTTGAAGTTGGAGGCCATCGAGCGCCTGCCATTGTCAGGAAAACTCTCGGCGTTCGACTGCAACAGTTCGCTGACCGCACGATTGCCGACGCTTCGCTGCAGATTCAGGAGGTTCTCGGCGAGGTCGTTGCCTCGAGCCAACCTCTGTGACCCTTGAGGCGCCCGGCTGTGCGGCGACTCTGCGGCTTGCTTCGACGATTTAGTTGTGGTGGCCTCAGCCATTTATCCTCTTAAGTGGCTTGCGCGTAAATCTCTCGTTCATCCGCGGCTTAATGTTTCGACTCAAATGTCCGCATAAGGATTTTTAGAGCCGAGGGTTACGATGTTTGCGTTTACCAAAGTCCATAGCTTGCGATATAGAATTGCGAGCAGTTCACTGCCGGAACGCTTCACCGTCTCTGTCATCTGGTCCTGAAAACGCAATGAGCTGGCTACAAAGCTGGCGATGAATTCGTTGACGTTGTCGAAGCCGTGCCCCAGGGGATCGCCGCGGACCCCGCCCAGATAGCGTGACTCATCGGCAACATCCAAGCCTCGAATATCAGCAGTGCCTTCCGGGTCCGAGATCGGAAAACGGTCATGCAAAGATTGCCAGATCTTGTTTAGCTGTTCGTTTGAACTGAGCGCCTTCTCCCACTCTTCCTGGGTTCGACGCTTGCGTATTCGGCCCCCCGTTACGTGTCCCTCTTCAATTAGATCCAGCTCCGAATCCTCCCGCATGTCTGCAGCTACTGCTCGAATATGTTCTGGAGGCTTCCCCTTAGGTGGGTACAGCCCCTTCGCTTGAAACAAAGCGTGGGTCACTTCGTGAATGACCACATTTCGCTCCTCCGCAGCCGGGAATTCAACTCCGCCGGGAATATTTACTTGTCCAGTCTTGTCATCATAATTACCGGCCGACGGCAGTAGTACGTCCTTGGCGAGTGTTAGGCCGGGGACACCATTAGCCTTCAGGGAATCCACAACGCTTTTAGCTCCCTGCCATCTTCCCAGCACGTCGAGAGCCGCTTGCAGTTCGACTTCGGTAAATCGGCTTCCCCGCTCAACTACTTTGACTTTCAATGCCTTGAGATTAGAAAGCAGCGTGGTTCGTTCTGCCGAGACCCCAAGGGCGCCTAGTCCTTGCGGACTAAATCTTGGGCCGCGCAAGTCAAAGGTGACCGAGAAAGAACCTTTGGAACTACCGGGATCGTCCCAACTCACTTGGACGTCGCCGGCAGGCGAAATCCTCAAGTCTCGCAAATCAGTCCCTTCCACTCCTGCCCAGAGACGCTCACCTGTTTTATCGTCAAAGACTTGTAAGCGGCGGTTGGCAAAAAGATACATAGAGAAGGTTGCACCCGGCATGTGATAGCGCTGTGCTTTGTTGAAAGCCGCACCTTTTGGTCGAGCCTGAGAAAGGATTCCCGGCGCGCGCTCAAGTTCCAGCCCCTCTGGGCGAGTCTCTAGTTCGGCTGGCTCACGCAAAAACGCCGCGGCTAAAGTTTGCAGCCGGCCCATGCCAAAAATGTTGACGCTGTAAGGGTCGGAACCGGCAGAACTAAAGTTCACCTCGAAGGCCGTTTGAAAAACTCCACCACCACGCCAGGAAATTGAGTCAATGGTTTCGCGTTTAGGTGGCTTCGAATCGAAGTCCAACGGTCGAGGGACAGACTTTTGCTGGTTGTTCGGGGGTGGTAAGCGGTAAAACAGATCGTCACCTCTCCGCATGAGAGTGATACCGTGCTTGGCCCCGGTGGGGTCTGAGACAACGACACCTTCAGGAAGATCGACAAACTTTACGTCGATCGATTTTGGGATGGGAGGGAGTGGAACCTCATCACGTTGGACCAGATCTGTAGGTATTCTTCCGTGGCTTTGCTGAGCCACGTGACTTAACTCATGGGCCAAGACTTGTTGTCCCGCTTCGGTGTCAGGAGCGTATTGTCCTTGGCCAAAAACGATGTTGGAGCCGAGCGTATACGCCTTCGCATTTAAGGCACGCGCCGAGGAAGCTGCTCGCGCATCGGTATGCAGTCGCACCTGGCTGAGATCGAGACCGAGACGAGGTTCGAAGCGGGCGCGGGTGGTAACAGGCAAGGATTGGCGATCTGAGGATTGCGCGCCGATACTCTCCGATAGTTGACCGGGGGCATTGGTATCGCGACTAGACAAGAGCGCGGAGGCAGTTTGCTCAGCTTCACGCTCGCTGCGATCTCCAGGTTGGCTGATATTGAGATTGGCAGACATCAACTTCGCAACATCTCCGCCGCACTGAAGGAGGTTGCCGACAGCCTGATTGCCGACATTCTGCTGCAACGCGAGAATCTGACTTTCTGAGCCAACCGGAGCAGTCCGCTTGCGATTTTGCTGCCGCTCACGCAGGGCGAGACTGCCCTCATCCTTCATTGACTTTGCCGGAACAGACACTTGAAATCTCCAATGTTCAATTCAACAGCACGTCTGCTGCCTTATCTTCTCCGCTGACGGCGCGGCTGGTTGTCAAAAAAAGTTCGGACATCACGATCGATCACCTCCGGGCAGGGGCCTGACTCGGTTTCACTCGCAGGAATCGTCTCTTGACGCGTGAAGGTGACAGCCGCCCGACGCAGTAAGGGATAGATCAGAGATGCCTGCTGACGCGGAGTCGCCGTAGCTAACTGTTCTTCAAGCTCCGGCGTGCGGCGTGATCGTTCCTCCTCTGAGCCGAGGAAACGAGGCGTAGCCTGCGTAGCCAGGGGCGCTCCCTCTAATTCGCGCCCGGTCGTCGGCGATTCTGCTGTTAGCAACTCACCTTCACCCGTGACCGGGATTTCGGGCAGGAAGCAGGTCCGGCGTCTCATAGTCAAAACGCCGGGATTGCAGAGCCCCTCAATATAGCCTCGCGCAGCAGTCGCGCGATTCTCAGAAAGTTTTTGGTTGCCTATGAAGCGGCTTTCCCTGCGTCGCGGTCCTTCCGGAGAAGTAAACCCGCGGATAGAACTAACCTGCCAGCCGTCATTAATGAGTTCCTGAATGCGAGTGATTTCGCGTTCATTCTGTTCTGCCGCCCGATTATTCTCCGCGCGTCGGTTTCGCCCAGTGCTGCTGTCACGCGTTGCCACCACATCAGTGGCATATTCGAAATACACGAAACGCTCTTCAAAATGCGGGACTTGCCGCTCCGGTATTCGCCGAACACACGCTAATTCGTATACCGGAAAGTCGCGACAGACTTCGACGTCCCTGCACCGGACCGGCTGGGACCTCGACCCAAATGGAAAGGTCAGCCTGAAACCACCCTGCAAGTTTGGAGGTTCGCCAGGTCGTTCAGGAGCCGTGCCCGAGATCTCGAACTCAAGCGTTCCGCCCGGCACGTCAATTCCCACAGAACCCCGTCCTCCACGCACTTCACCAGTACCTGGACGGACAGTCGCCTCAGCACGTGCCCGAACGCGAACATCTTCCGAGCGTGCAACGTCCACCTCAATGAAGGGCGTTATGTCGAGATTGTTCAGTACGGTACGCGGGTCACGCCCACCGTCGACGATCAGGCTGCGTATCGTTCGCTGCAATGCTGCAGGAATATCAGCGCCAAACCGAACACGCCCGCGAATTGATCGTCCGCCAGTAGTGCACCACTCCACTTGCGCCCAGGCGTTGCTGCTATCGAAATCTGCACTGAGACTGGGAGCTTCATTTGCCTCCACCTTCTTGCACTCGTGACGCAGGCCAGTGACGCGCCTTCGCACCCGATAACTGTTGCGCTGAAACTCTACCTCGACGGTGTCAGGGTCTTCTGTAGGACTAATCTCGGGGATGGATTGCCTGAGGGTTTCTTGATCCACATTGAAAGGCAGCGGTACGCGCCTGAGCATCGGCCTGACTGCACCGAGTGCCGGGATGTTACGGTTTTTCATTACCGCATCAGCTGCCCGGTCGGCGGCATCTTCGGCGGAGTCCTCGACGCTGCCAATGTTTAGGCGTCCCTGAACCGATGAAGCCTGGCCGCGTTGCTGAATGGTGTGGGCCAACTCATGGGCCAGCAAGTACAATCCGCGATTGTTTGCGGTTTGGTATTGACCTGCCCCAAACCAGATCGAGTTTCCGACTGTAAAGGCTGCCGCATTGATAGATGCGGCGGCCCGATTCGCAAGCGCGTCATGATGGATTCTCACCTGGCTGAAATCGTGTTTGAATCGAGATTCCATTAACCCTCTGACCCTGTGATCAATGCTGCTCCCGCTCCGATTGCCAAGTGCTTCATTAACAACCTGCGGTAGTCGGTTTACTCCAATCGACGATCCATCTGGGCCGGTAGCTTTGCGTTGGAGATGCTCTTCTTCCCGACAGGTGGAACACTTCGCGCCACCGCCCGTGCAGGATGTACATTTGCGTTGCAACAAAGCACCCGGCAGTTGCGACGTGGCGTTGACTGACTGCAACAACTTGCCGACCGCGTGGTTGCCAATGGTGCGCTGCAAAGACAACAGTCGGGCTTCAAGACCCAAGGCAAGCAGGTGTGGGGCTCGTTCGCGCAGACCACTTTCCGACTTTCCGGCGACCGTGTCCTTTGACAAATTGGTAGCGGTTGCTTCAGTCATGCTTATTCCCTGATCGCACCGTCGTGCGATCGTGTCTCCAGGCATTCTGGCCAGTCGGGATCGGTGACCATAGGATTCACAACTCGCTTTTCAAAATCGATCCAGACGCGCCCGTCTTTTCGACAGTCATAGCCGCGACATGGAATTGGTCGCTGCTTGTAGACCGTGCACTGACAAGTCCCGCGGTCCAGATGAGAACAATACCCGTCCGTCTCTCGCGCATTCATGTACGGCTGTCCCAGGTCCCACTTCACGACGCCTTCCTGAACATCCTCGCTCGACAAAGCAAAAGGCAAACGGCAACAGGCCGCGTGGCAGAGGTGCAACCGGTTTTCGCAATCAATTTCCGGAGCCCCTTTGAATTCATATTTGCTGACATCAAACTCCTGCATGGCTACTGCCATACCTCTCCCGAGATACTCCCGCTTCAACTCCACCGATAACTCCTCGCGCCGCTTCTCGAGTGCTTGGGTGTTAACCAGTCCACTCTCAATCAACAGATCCACTAGAGCTCCGACAGTCGCTGTCGTTTGGTGTAATTCGGTGGTATTGGCGTTGGCGCGATTGTGCGTATAAACCAGGCCGCGGAGCAGATCCTGATTAACTACCCCCGCGTCGGCGGCAGAAAGCACAGGTAACGGAATTGGCGCTCGTGGCATTGCTTTGTTCTCTGATCAGATTCTTCCGGCAACGCCGGCTACATTTCAAAACTGGCCTGAACCATTCACAGTGTCTCCGGTCTTAGGGCTCAAGCTGGAGTTTTCCTAAACCAAACCCGTAGGTCTTTTTCTTTCTTGGAACTGCGCCGGCCCAGTAATTGATTTCCACTCTCCGATTGCGAGCGCGATCGGCGTCGGTCTTCTCGGGAACCAGTGGCTCTTCATTCCCTCTGCCTCTGACTGATTTGATTTTGCCGGGCTCCACTCCATGCGAGATCAGGTAGTCGCGAACCGCTCCCGCGCGGTCCTCTGACAACGTTTTGTTGAAGGCGAGAGGGCCGGTTGTATCTGCATGGCCGACGATCTCTATTTCCGCATTAGGGTTGGAATTTGCTCGCGCCGCAATATCATCCAGCTTCTTGCGGTGAGCCGGTTTCAGATTGGCTTTTTCGAGAGTGAAATCATCGACCACGTAAGGGGTGGTCGCGCCCATGGTGAAACGCGTATCGGGATCGGGCTCGCTGAGTTTGAATTTGGGGTCAGGTTTGTCAAGCTTTAGCCTTTTCGCGCTCCAACGCGCAATCTCGGCGCGAGTCTGTTCTTCTCTTATTCTTGTTTCTTCTTCCTCGCGCCGCCGTTCGTCGACAGATTTAGCCGCATCCATCCTCTCTTTAAGTTTGCGGAACTTTTCCTCTAGCCGCTTCCTTTCTTCAGGATCTTTCGGATTAACAATCTCAATCGCACCTTCGATGTCACCTTCTGCAACCTTGGCAAGTACCTCAGCACCCATCTCAATCTTGTCCAGCGTATCTTTGATTGGCACACCGCCGATGGTCCAACCCCGGTCCCCCCAACCGATTCCTTTCTCCAGAGCCTTATCCGCTAGATTGCTCCACGGATCGCTACTGCTCTGGCGCTGCACTGCGGGGGGTACACCTGCACTTGCCAGTTCAACCGGGAGACCAGACACGGCCGAAGTCGCTGCGCGATCCGCCTCTGCCTCAAACTTGTCACCTGATCGATTAATTGCGCTGGACTGCTGTCCGCCTGCCCGTCGTTTCTGGACCACATGAGCGAGTTCGTGGGCCAGAAGCTTTTTGCCTGCCGATGTCTGTGGCGAGGGAGCGTCAGCGCCGAGATGTATATGATCATTTTGCGTGAAGGCTTCGGCGTTAATCGCTGTTGCTTTAGCCTGGGTGTTCTGATCATCATGAATACGGACTTCGCCAAAATTTGTGCCGAACGCCTTTTCCATCTCTGAGCAAGTCGCAGGCGGGAGTGGCTTGCCGCCGCTCACTTCATTAAGCAGATGACTGATGGCCGCATTACCTGCTTCCAACATTCGATTTGGCAACACTCCGTGGCTCGCCTGGTGCAACACATCTTGCTTGGAAGCGCGGGCCTTTGACTGTCGCTGGCCCGAGCCCACTTGCGGATTTCCTTTCTTCAGTCGACGGTAGTCCTTAGTCATACGAACACCTCTTGTGAGGCCTGCGGCACAAGCTCTTGCGGACTGAAAGGTTTTCCAAGCTTCTGATACTCTCGCCCTGTAGCATGCATGAGGTGCGCCATCGTCACCGGCGATCGATCCTCGGCAGCCAAAAACGCGGAGGCCAGCGCGATGTTCTTGATGTTTCCTCCGCTCAGTTTGAACTGGCGAGCTAAACAATCCATATCCACGTCCGCGTCCAGGGACATCTCGAGCGGCCAGATTTTCTCCCAGATGCAGCGTCGACTCGCTTCGTCAGGGAAAGGAAAATGAACCGTGAACGCCAACCTGCGCGTGAACGATTCGTCAAGATTCGCTTTGAGGTTTGTCGCCAGGATGGCCAGACCCTCATACTCTTCCATCTTCTGAAGTAGATAAGAGATCTCGATATTCGCGTATCGATCGTGAGAATCTCGGACTTCGGACCGCTTACCGAAGAGAGCGTCTGCTTCATCGAAAAACAGAATGGCATTCGCATCCTCGGCGGCTTCAAAAACTCGGTCGAGGTTCTTTTCGGTTTCGCCAATATATTTGCTGACCACTCCTGATAGATCGATCTTGTAAAGATCCAGGCGAAGCTCGTTAGCAATGATCTCGGTGGCCATCGTTTTGCCGGTGCCTGAGGGGCCGGCAAAGAGCGCGTTGATTCCCTTGCCGAGGGATAGTTTGCGGCCAAAACCCCAATCGCCCAGTACCCGTGAACGGTGAATCAGCCGCTGGCAAATCTCTCTCAATTGCTCGATTGTCATGTCGGGCAACACGATATCTTTCCAGGTGTTGATTGGTTTGATCTTGCGCGCGAGTGTGCCGAGTTTTTGACTCGACTGTGAGCGACAGGCAGCCTCAACGTCCTCTGTCGTGATCTCGCTCTCCTCAGAACGCAAGCGGGCCAGATTGCGAGCTTCATTGAAAGCATCTCGCATCTGTCCCTCCGTGAACCGGAACTTGCTGGCTAACGAGTTGAAATCGACCTCATTGGATGGATGGTCAGATTTCGAAAAGATCCTCTTCCAAAGGTTCTTTCGCTCGCCCGCATCCGGCACCGGAAAGTGAAGATCTATGAAAACCGAATCTTTTAACCACTTTTGCGCGTTCCACGCGCGGCCGCTGGAAAGGAAGATCAGCCACGAGCAGGCTCGCGCCGCTTCAAGCAAAGCCTCCACCCGCGATCGCGCGTTCACATCCTCAAGCAGCAAGCAATCGAGATTATCGAAACAAAGCAGTGCTGACTGAAGCACAGCTTCCCGACCCAGGATCCAGATAACGTCTTCGAACGAGGCCTCTGGCATTCTGGCAACGTCGGCAACCAGCAAGGGGAAGCCCAGCTCGCCCGCCAGGGCGCGAGCAAAGGCTTTTCTTCCGGATCCATAGGATCCGTGGCAGCTGACCATTACGTTGTGTTTGGCGCCCTGCTCGAAGTGCGACTGCACCAGGCTTCGAATGGATTCTTGTCTTGCTTGATCTACAAGCGGTTCAAAATTGAATTGCGGCTCGTACCATATCGTTGCCGGCTCGAGTCGAGCATCAATCTGGTTGCGGCCAAGTAGAAAATTCACCATCCGATCATCGAGTGTCAGAAACCGCGATATTAAAGGGGTGACCCCGTCCAGACCGTCGAGTACACGCAGCAATCGAAACCTGAGAAGCGGAGCTGCCGGCTCGAAAACAGATCGAGCTGCAAGTCTCGCTTCCGGGCTGCGAAGCAGCAGGTTCATCGCAAGATCGATGCTCGGTCGCTTGCGAGTAACGTCATCCTGGAGGTATGCGTACAGCCTGTCGTACTTGCGATTCAGCTCGGGCGCTAAACATATCAGCACACAATCTTGTTCGAACGGGGTAAGCTGAAAAATCTGTGCGAGGTGAATGATTGGAAGGTAAACCCCTTCGGCGATAGTGCAAGCGCGCCGCTGATCAATTTCCGATTCCAGCGACTCCAAAGTGGTGGCGAGTTCGCCGTATTCGGATGCGTTAACGAGCGAGCTGCCATTCTGGCCGGGGTCGTGCGTAATGCTTAGCAATCCGTTGACTTCACTCTCCGACAGTACCAGTCCCCGGAAGTGGTCCAGCGGGCCTGCCGGTTGGTTGTTGCCTTGCCTGAGCATCTGCAATCGAATGAGCAGATCCAGGCGCTTTAGTTCGTCAGAGAGATAAGCCCACGCGCTAGCATATGCCGGCGGGCTGTTGGTCGTTGCTTCTTGCGCCGTTGCCGTTTCAGTCATCTTTTCAGTGCTTTGCAGCCGCGGCTGAGAATCCAAAGCAACCTCTGTTCTTTCAGACCGCCTTCTGTTGAAGCAACGCCTCGATTTCTTTCAGCTTGTGCTCGTTGATTCGGTAATGAAGCTGAGCATCCTTGCTCCTTCGCACAATCACGAATCCTTTGCGCACAAGAGAGGTGATTGCTTGTTTGACTATGACAGTTCGGGTCTTAATCCTCCGATCAGGCAACCACCACTGGGTGATTCCTGTAAGCGTATCTTGAGCGTCCGGATGCGTTAGCAGATAGTCCAGAATCGCTCGAGCAACCTGGGACCGTCTCATCTCATACATGGGACTAGACTCTGCGCCAGGAAGCGATTAGCAATCGCCGCGCCAGTTGTGGGTTAATGTGTTTTGCGAAGTGGGGAGCAGGCAAGCAGGTCGCTTTTGTCCATGCCGGTGGACCAGCAGAAAGCTAAATACTTTATCAACAGCGAAGTACCGGCAGGACAAATTTGTCCTCAATTGGCAAGGGAAAGGAGCGCTGTCAAGACACTGAGGATTTGAATCGTGCTACATCGATCTGGTGCTTCTGTATTAGTTGCCAGAAGGCCCGACGGTTTTTCCGGGCCACCTGCGCTGCTCTGGTGATATTGCCGCTGCAGGCACAAAGGACGCCCTGAATATAATTCTTTTCGAACCGAGCAATTTCTTTTGCTTTTGCCTCTTGCAGAGAATCCTGACGACCGTCCTGTGGTGAGGATGACAGTACAACGTCTTCGGTTTGGAGGACCAGGCCATCGCACAGGACGATAGCTCGCTCGATTACGTGCTCCAACTCTCGCACGTTGCCGGGCCAGTTGTGAACTGCCAGTCGATGCAGCGCTTCGGGGGAAATACTGTTGACCTGTTTTTCGAATTCTCTTGAATATTTCGCGATGAAATGGCGAGCAAGTAGCGGAATATCTTCTCGTCGTTCACGCAGCGGAGGGAGCACCAGGGAGATCGTGTTCAATCGGTAGTAAAGGTCCTGTCGCAAGGTACCATTCCCGACTGCTTCTTCTAGATCAAGATTGCTCGCAGCAATGATCCGCACATTGGCGCGGCGCATCCTGGTTGAGCCAAGCGGCCTGTACTCTTTGTCCTGGAGGAATCTCAGGAGCTTCACTTGAGCCGGCAGCGGAAGACAGTCAATCTCATCCAGAAAAAGAGTCCCGCCGCTGGCTTCCTCGATCAATCCCGGTTGCAAGCTGGATGCATTTGTGAAGGCGCCACGTTCATGACCAAACAATTCGTTCTCTACCAGCTCAAGCGGAATGGCTCCGCAATTCACGGGGAGAAATGGCTTGCCCGAACGTGGGCTGCTGTAATGGATCGCGCGAGCGTACACCTCTTTGCCGGTGCCGGTCTCGCCGGCGATCAGGACGTTCACTTCGCACTTGGCAATCAGCGGGATCTTCTTCACTTGCAGCACAAACTCGATACTGGCGCCCACTAGCTGTTTCAGCGCAAAATCGGGCTGGACAATTGCTGCTGTTCTGGCCTGCCCTGCTTCACTCTGAGCGCGTTTCATCAACCTCCAGGTGCGCGGTAGCACGTCTTCCGACCTCAGTGGTGCGGTTATAAAATCAGCGGCCCCCAGCCTGAGCAAGTCAAAGACTCTTTGCGGCTCACACGATTCAATTACCGCAATGATTGGTATTTCTGATAACCGCGCGCGGATGGACTCCAGAAGGCTTGCCTGTTGGTCCAGCTCTGACGGAAGAAACAGAAAAACCACTACCGGATCAAAGCCGTTAACATCGGCAAGACTATCCAGGGAAATCGTGTTGACAGACTGCGAGAGGGCCGGCTGAAACACAATCTTGAGTGTGAAATACGGTTCGAGAATCGTTTGCAGGGCAACGGCTTGGCCGCCAACCCCACCGGAAGCGTCGAGCAGTAGCGCGCTATCACCCATGACCGGTCACTCCCCGATTTTGGATGCCCCGTTGCTTGCTTGGGGCACAACCCGGCTTAAGAGTAGCTTCCTTGTTTGTTGTTTTGACCTTGTGGCAGAGGCGCGCGCCAGTTAGCCACACCTGCTTCGTGAGTCTCCTCAGACCCAGGACCCCAGGCGAAATGCCGGCTGCTCTCAAAAAGTGGATCCTAAGTACCGACAAATGGGCTATCTCTTTCTGCGAGGAAGAGAGGAGACAAGAGACGCGCGAGCGTGCCTGCTGCGTAGGTGTTGCTAAAATTGTAAAGCTTCTATGTTCCCGGTTATTTGATCAAAGTTTCGTACAAGGTGAATCGGTTTTGCATGAGGCGTATGGAGTCCAAATGAGGTAATTCCCTTATGTGGCCCTCCCGATAAATCCTCAGTGTCTCGGGAATTATGCTAGAGCGGTGCGGGGGGCTTCGCTCTAAAATAGCGCCTTTGCGACGTGTTTTTCCATCGAGGAGATTACGCGGCGGCACTTTATACCCGGTTGAACCGAAAGTCAATAATTCCTGATCAGTGGGTTCTGCGCAGTCGGCCGAGCACCGAGCCTATTCCGTGCGGAGATGCAGGAAATCGGATGAGTCCATGAGTGTCCGCTTCTTTGATTGCCGCTAACAAGCTCTCGACATCAGTGGCCGCGGTGTAACGTATCTCATTGATGTAGAAGGTCGGCGTTCCAGTTACATGCTCGTCAAAAAGTGCTTGGGTATATTCAGCTTCTACCTCCTTGAGAAAAACGTTTGCCGCCATGTCCTGCGCGAATTTGTCCAAGTCCAAACCGATACGTTTGGCGTAACGCGAAAGGTCAGAATCCTCCAAAGCATGTTGGTGCTGGAAAAGTTGGTCGTGCATGTCCCAAAACTTTAGCTGCGCCCCGGCTGCTTCGGCTGCTTCCGCAGCACGCACGGAATGCGGATGGGTCCGAACTGTTGGGAAGTGGCGGAAGACAAAACGCAAACCGTCACCGAGGAGTTTCTGAACTTCTTTGATAACCGGATAAGCATGTCCGCAGTGAATGCATTCAAAGTTGCCATACTCGAGCAATGTCACAGGTGCCGTTGCTGGGCCCGACGCGTGGTCCAGATCGGTGATGGCGTTCTTTAGTCTAACGATCTCTTCGGTACTCATAACAACTTCTGCCAGCAGACTGATACAGGGATGCGTGATCATGCTGGACGGGCCGAAGTATGAAGCGGCCCAATGCGAAATCTGATTGCGGAAACAATGGCCAGCACGACAAAGAGCAACAACGTGAAAAGTTGAGCGACCAGGAACGGTGGCTCGGACTGGGTGGGAGCCAGCGCCCTGAGTGCCGGCACTTTTTGGAAAAGCTGCACAATTAGGACAAAGACGTTGAGATAGAGAGCTACCATTGCGGCTACAACGTAAAGCCAACGCCAGGTGCCCACGAGGTGACGGAGGTAACGCGCGACGATCGCAACTGCCAACACCGCCAATGAGATGATGCCGACGCCAATGGCAGGCGTGAAGCCATGGAAGGGAAAGAAAAATCCCGTCACGCTTGTCGCCACGGTGCTCACCAGAAACAGTGCGGTCCATCGGTTGAGCGATTTCGCAGCAAGCAGGCCGAACATGACGACCAGGCCCGAAAAGATGCCGATCAAGCTTATGACGACGTGCACTTTAGTAAATATGGATAGACCAATAATCATAATCAACAAGCCTCCGAACAAAAGCTGCCGCTCACGAGGAACCTCAATCTCGACCCGTTCCCTGAGCTTACCTGGCACTCTCCGCGTCTCGAGGTGAACTTTTCGCAGCCGGAAATCACCGCGAGTACGCAGAGAAACGCCAAGTCCACGCAGAAGTGCTTTGGGTAAGTCGCCCCCTTTACCTGCCGTCTATCTTTATTGCGCCCACGCTTTCGCTGATTGCTACAGGCCCGCTTTAACCTCGTTCTTAAGAGTCGAACACAAGCCGTGCGGCGCGCCCGGATACATCTGGAGGGCGTCGCATCTACCGCAAAGTCGTTTCAGAAAGGCTCAAAGTATACACGTTCTTGCCGGTGTAGGAACGCAACCGGCGTCTCTTCGCAAAATGAAAATGCCAAAGACCTGTCCGCAGCCGAAACACTTTACCAATGCTGCACATCTGATTGGCTTACGGCTAGCCGCCCACCCGGGGACGAACGTAGCTGGCGGGTAGGAATTTTCCTCTTCCCAAGCTGAGTCGTCCTTCTCAAAGCCCCGCTGGATGCTGGTCGGGTTTTGCATAAACCCGCAAAATACCGCGATTTTTTCGAGACTTTGCTGCTTGAGTGTGATATATGAGTGTCCAGATAGCTTTTCCATTCTAAGTTCTTGTTGGAGGTGTCAGACCAGACCATGGCGACCAAAGCCGCGACAGGGAAGAAGCGCATGACGCAGTCGGAGGTAATCAACCACTTTGCCGAGAAAACTGGTATGAAGCGGGGGCAAGTGAAGGAATTCTTTGAAGAATTGTCTAATCTCGCTGCCAGCGAAGTTAAGTCGAACGGTGAGTTTATGTTACCCGGATTTGGAAAGCTCGTAAAATCCGAGAGAAAGGCACGAGAAGGCAGGAACCCGGCAACCGGCGAGACGATTCAGATCCCGGCCAAGACGACGTTGAAGTTTCGCGTAGGGAAATCAATGAAAGATACGTGCTTACCACGAAAATGAACTAGCCAATACTCGCATACTGTAACGATAGAGACGCCGCGGCTTGTCTGAGGACAGGAGCGGCGTCTTTGTTAGTGGCAAAAAGTCCAATGTGCGAGCGCTGACGGGAACTATCTGCCGAGATCCGGCCTCAAATATGCCACGTGAAAGGACTTAACCAATTCTATTTGAGGGAGTTAAGCATAGCCTTGAGCGCTCCATCAGCTCTCCACAAACCCACTAAAAAGAAGTATGGATTTTTTTCAACTGCTCCTATATAATCCCGTGTTTCGCCACACACGCCCAAAGCCGGATGGTACCCCCTGTGATGGTGTTTATGGGCAATCACAAGGGCTGGAAAGCTGCGTGCGGTAGTTGGGAGGCTGCCATCCTGACAAATAAAACGGGCATCTAAAGTTTGAGCTCGAAAGCTGAGAATACTTTGTTTAGAAGGAGCATACGCAATCGTGACCTTTAATACTCACTTACCGCTGGACGAGCGGCTTCTGAGAATTGACCATATTCAGGCTCGCCGTTATTCCAAGTTGACGGGCGTAGCGCTGGAGATTGCCACTCAAGGCATTGTCCGGCATTTGCGCGCCTGCGACCGGATGGACGTAAATCCCGACACTTCGGCAGTTCGCGAAATCATTGATGACGCGCTGAACGGAAGACGGGTGTTTGCTGAAATCCATGAACACCCCCGCGCAGCGTAGTTCGTTCGCGCCTTTACCAATGAAGAAGATCGCCCGCCCCGGGGCGGTCTTTTTCTATCTATCAAGACCAGTAAATCGCTTCCAGAATTGATTATGCGCCTCGCTTACTAAATCGCCCGGCCCATGCTAACATCGCGACGCGGTTGACATAGTTGATAAATGTGCCCCTGTAGCTCAGCGGATAGAGCATCTGCCTTGTAGGAGCCTCAACGGGAAAGGCCTCGCGCCGCGGAACTCGTTGAGTGGACGACCCCATATGCGGGAACGCCCTGAGAGCCTCCGGTACTCGACTGATTCCAGTCATGTAAAAATCCGTGAGGATTGGGTAATCCGCAGGAAACCTTCGCTTGGGTTATGTCGGCGGCTGGGTTCCTCAGAGACTATACGGGTCGGGACTGCGACGTCCAAGATATAGTCCAGCCAGCAACCCCGTCATGGCGGGCCGTCAGGGAAAGCCTGATGCTGGAAGCTAAGCAGAGGGCCGCAGGTTCGAGTCCTGCCGGGGGCAAACATCACCGCAATTATGGCGGCTATAGTTCAGTTGGTTAGAACGCTTGACTGTGGATCAAGAGGTCGTGGGTTCGAACCCCACTAGCCGCCCCACCAAAGAATCTGTAAGTCGCCGATTTTTCGCTTTCCTCAGATTCCCTAGTAACTAACCAACTGATACATCCGGGAGATTGCATGCCTGACGAACAACGAGTAGCAAATAATTCTCAAACTTATCTGGTGGACGCCGATAAGTTTTCCTTTGAAACCATGGAACAACTGAACGGACAGGCCACGGTCGTTCGTTTTCGCCTGGACAATTCACGCTATCATGCAGGCGACGTCTTGCTCGTGCTTTCAGGCAGTGAAGTGCATTTTCATGGAATGATTAGCCAGATCTCTGATGGATGGGCCACCGCAAGCGATCGTCGCGGCTCGCTTCTACCCGCGACACTCCAGTAATCCAATCTTACCTGAAGTATCCCGAAGGATAGGAAACCTCGACCCCAGGCGTAGAGGATCGCACTGAAATCTTATGAAAGCCCTTGTTGTCGTGGGTGGACAAGAAAGTAAGTGCCACTTGTTTTTCGAGGGCCCGGTCCAATTCTTTAATAAAGGGATCGAAACTCACTGGTGGTCCCGTTCCCTGAAAAAAAGCTCGTCCACCAGTTTCATCAGACAGCCTTTGTAGTGAGCTCTGCGCATTTCCGATCAAGAGCAAAGAATTCCCGGCGGCAACGGTCGGAGCATAGAAGCAATAAACTGCGATGCTCTTGCGTTGGGCCTCATTAATGGCCCGCTGCAAATCCAGACTTTCGGTGGGCGAACTCGATTCTATGCCGCGAGACGTATCGAGTCCGTCTGACAACAACAATATTGCCCGGCGTCCGGCCGGTTGTGACTCAAATTTCTTCACCGCTTCTATAACTTCGACATAAGGATTGTAGGGCGCCGCGCTGGCTAAGCCGTTTGGCGGACGCAAGGCCTTGGCGGCTTTCTCCAAGTCGGTAGTAAATTTCTGCCTGACTTGCAGCGTTCCGGTTCTGATATAACCGACCATTACGCGAGAGCCCCTGGGAAGTCTGCGAATGAATTCCGCTAACGCTCGGGTCTCATTACCGATGGAGGGAACCAGATCGTCCTGAATGAGCACTGCCAAAGTAATGGGCGAATTGGTAGCCATCGCCCTAATGGATAAAACAGTTTGCGGCTCACCATCCTCGCTGACGGTCAGGTCTATAGTCTGAATTTCGGCCTCGGGCTTTGCATCCTTAACCTTTATCGTCAGTGGAATCGTTACCGGCTTGGCTGCGCTACGATTGGATTCGGCAGAACTAATGGCCGTGGTCTGCGCTGAGACTACCTCGTGCCCGACAAATACCAATAAGAGCAAAGTCGTCAGAGCAAATAGTTTCTCGAGTTTCTTCATTCTCGCTCCCCTTCCGCGGCTCAGGCGCATTATACAGTGATACGAACAGATTGCCTTCTTAATCCTCCTGAGGGAACCTTGGTGAAGTTGAGCACTAAAGGCTAAGATCTGGTCACGAATTCCTAGCGGCTTCTGGGCATCTCGCGACGTCCAACCGTCTTGGATTCGCGGTTGATGCGAAAGGTCGCCTGAGTCGTCGACGATGGGCCAATTAATAGAGGGAAAACTGACCACCAGGGACCAGGCGGTTTCGAGAGTGCTTAAATGGTCACCATGGCTCGCTTTTCTGCTGCTTTCCCTGCCACCTCCACTTGTTTTCCTGCTGTTGTTTCTCACAGCGACGGCAACCGATTCAGCGGCGGTATACTTGCTGTTATCTCTGTTTTCGCTGGGACTAGGTGTTGTGCTCGGCTTGTTGGCCGTTGTTGTCCTTATCCTCTATCGAGGGAGTTGGTTAAGACGCCTTCGTAATCGTCTGGCCGCCGATGGAATCACAGCAAATGAGGTAACCTGGTTTACCTCTGAACTAACCTCCGCGGAGCGCCGGGCGCTTGCAGAAATTCAGAGCCAAAACCCGCTGCTAGCTGATGCATATCTCGAGACGCTCGCAACCAGGCTGACAGCTACTCGAATAAGATCCCGGGCGGTGCAGGAATTGATTCGCGCCGACCGTCGGATTAATCGCGCTCGATCTTTGGGAGGTGTAGACACTGCTGAGTTGATACGGGGTTTGGAAACAGACCGAGAGCGGTATAGCCACCTCAAGACTGAAGCCAGCAGTAGACTTGCGGAGGCTCAAGCTCGATTACAGACAATAGAAGCTGCGGCAAGCCGGAGTATGAACCAAGTTGAAACAGAACTGATGCTCCAGCGTTTGAGCGTGGCGCAGGAAAAACTCCCGCTGGTCCTGGAAATGGCCAAACTGGAAGAAGACGCTCTCAGAGAAAGCCGTCTGGGGCTTCAAGAAAACAACGACGAAGAGTGACCACGACTCTTCTGTCCCAGTCCCTCCTTTAAACGATATATACCCGGTGCCAATCGTTCGGCGAAATCCTCGTCGACTAATGCCCAGTTGCCGAGACCAGCGTCGGTTGCCGGCAGTCCTGTAACTCGCGCCAGTTCACCTCGACCTTCGAGCCCGGCACTAACAAGATAGGCTCTGGCGATCTCCTTCAAGGCTTCTTCTTTGGTCACTTTCTGGTTCAGTTCTGCGCCGAATCTTGTCTCTGTCAGGGACCAGATGTAGGTAAATGAAGGCTCGTAAGTGACATCTGTGGGAATTACTTTGAATGTTCGCTGGAGTTCATCCAAGGCTCGAGTTAACCTCGACCGCTCGGGTATTCCAGTCTCCAGTCGCAAGTCAGGAGTAGCCATCTCCCACTCACGTCTCAAAACTCTCAGCACCGCGAGGCTTTCTGCTGAGAGCAACTTTCGCTCGGCAAGGCGCGGCACTCCCCACAAAGTGTTGAAAAACGGCACCAGACGCCGGGCCATGAAGGTCGCTCTTCCCTTGATCAATTTTCCGTAATAAACGCGGCCCTGTCGCATCACCTGGTCCTTTATGGTCCACGTTAGACTTGCCTCGGGATCCTTTTGCACATTGCGCGGCATTTGTGCATCGCGCCGGCCACAAACGGCCAGGTAGAGGGATGGACCTGGCCGACGAATATCGGTTAGCGCCGCACAAAACCCGACGGACTCAATGAACTCCTCGGCTGCCCGGGCGTCTTCGACCCGCAGCTCAGTATCCCGCCGCCACATCCAGTCTCGGTAGGCTTCGACCTCCTCGGGTAATTCGAGCAAATGCGCCATTCGGTCAACAGACAGCAGATTGAACTGTAGAACCCTAGTCAATCTGACTGAAACGGTCAACTTCTTCATTCAGCTCGTTAACATCTGTTCCTCCTAAACTGCGTTAAATCAGGAGCTTACGGGAAGTATCACTCCATGGCATGGGTGATGCACTTAGCCGGTTCGCGCAGTTGTGTATTTCACTGCCGAGCTACGCAATGTTGAAAGCGACGGAGATAACGATGGAACGCATGAAGAGGACAAAGCGATCAATGGCTCTAACCTGGTTAGTCGCCTGCTCGCTAATGTTTAGTCTACTGGGTGGAATCCTGCTAGATGACCGAGCCAGTGCGGCTCATAAGGGAGGACACCAAGAGGACTTCAAAGCCGAGAAAGCGGACAAGATCGCTTCGAACCTGCGTGATCAGATTCGCGCTGGAACGGGAGATCCTAGTGTGGTGAAGGTCATCGTGCGCCTGAAAGATGAGATTAGTGGTCAACTGAATGCGCTCTTGAGAAGCAACGGCGTCAAAGTAAAGAAGCAGTGGGACCCGTTTAATGCCCTCGCCGTAGAATTGCCATCTAATGTTGTCGAATCACTGGCAAGCTTTTCCGAAGTTGAGTTCATTTGTATCGACGCGGAAATCACCTCTCTTGGTGGTCACGTGGCGGCAACAACAGGAGCGAACAACATTCGGTCCCTAATCAGCGGATCAACGCTTGATGGTACGGGTGTGGGGATTGCAATCGTTGATTCCGGTATCTATCCAGATCACGTCGCTTTTCGGAAGGCCGGCACAACCACCTCTCGGATTGTTAAAAGCGTAGACTTTACCGGTGAAGGACGAACCGATGATCCTTACGGTCACGGCACGCATGTCGCCTCGGCAGCCGCGGGCAATGGCGTCGTTTCGAAGGGGAAATACATCGGCATTGCTCCGGGCGCAAACATTATCAACTTGCGAGTATTGAACTCGCAGGGTGTTGGAACGGTTTCCGGACTGCTTAGTGCCATGGACTGGCTTTTGACCAACCGAACAACATACAACATTCGGGTTGCAAACATGAGCCTTGGGATGCCGGCGATCAACTCTTACCGGACAGATCCTCTTTGCCTGGCCGCCCGCAAATTGGTTGATGCCGGAATTCTTGTGGTAGCGGCTGCCGGCAATAACGGCAAGAACGCCAGCGGGCAAAAGGTTTACGGCCAGGTTCATTCGCCTGGTGTCGATCCTTCCGTACTCACCGTGGGTGCAGTAGACACACACGGTACAGATATACGAAGCGATGACAACATCGCATCGTATAGTTCCCGCGGACCGACGCGTAGCGGGTGGGTTGATGTCAATGGTTTAAAGCACTTCGACAACGTAATTAAACCGGACATTTCCGCGCCTGGGAACAAATTGATCTTCGCCGAATCACCAAATAATTTAATTCTTCAACAGAATCCGTCTCTGCAAACGACTGTCAGCGGCGTAGCCACCAGAGCGGAAATGACTTTGAGCGGGACATCGATGGCTTCACCGCTAGCAGCCGGAACAGCCGCACTAATGTTGCAAGCCAATCCTTCACTCAAGCCGAATCTGGTGAAGATGATCCTTATGTATACGGCGCAGCAACTGCCAAACGCGAACGTCTTTGAGCAGGGAGCCGGCGAACTCAACGTTGACGGTGCAGCGCGACTTGCCAGGTTAGTCCGGACGGACTTGTCGGCGTGGACACTACAGGGGGCAGCGATGCTGACAGTTGCTACACCACCAACACAGTCGTCGACGATCTCTAACCAGCTCTTCTTATGGTCTCAGGGAGTAATCTTAGGTAGCACTTATGCGACGGGATCTCCATTGATCACTCAGTATCAAAAGATTTATGGCCAAGGGGTGTTGTTGAGCGATGGGGTACTTCTCAGCGATGGAGTGTTGCTGTCTGATACGACAAAACTCCAGAGCAACGGCGTTCTTCTAGGTGACACGATATTAACAAGCAACGGCACAACGCTGGGAAACGGTGGTTACTTCTGTTCCACAGGCGTTCTGCTCAGCGATGGCGTTCTGCTTAGCGATGGGGTCCTGCTTGGAGATGGAGTACTGCTAAGTGATGGCGTATTGCTGAGTGATGGTGTGCTCCTTGGCGATGCAGTTCGCGCATTGATGGTTGGCGATCCTTCGACAGGGATGGACGTGGTAGCTGATTTGGGAGATGAGTACACGGGCTACTAATTGAGCTCGTGCGCATGGTTGATTAACTTTGTGAAAAACTCAATTCTCCAAATGAAAGGCCAGACAATGTATCAACAGAACGCCCTTGCCAACTCAGCCGATTCTTCAGCAACAACATCCTTCGCCGCCGTTGCGCTGACGGTAAGCGCATTAAGGCCCGAGCACGCGGCCGAAGCTCTTAAGTTCCTGGGCCAGCGTCCAATCCACACTGTCGCCATGGTTGGGTTCATAAGCGATAACGGCATCGAAAGCCCGCTCAATCGTGGAACGTTCTACGGCTGTCGCAATCAGGATGGCGAACTGGAAGGCGTAGCGCTTATTGGACATGCAATTTTAATGGAAACGCGAAGCACCCGCGCCGTTCAAGCCTTTGCCAATATCGCGCAGAGCCTGAGCACCAGCCACATGATAATGGGTGAGCAACAACAGGTTGAAGAATTCTGGGAATGCTATGCGAAACGAGGTCAGGAGTTTCGACTGGCCTGCCGGGAGTTGCTTTTTGAACTACGATGGCCGGCTGAAGTACGAGGTGAAATACCAGGTCTGCGGCGCGCAACCCTGGAAGATTCGAACCTGGTTATGCCTGTGCAGGCCGAGATGGCCAAACAGGAAAGCGGCATTGACCCGCGGGAAACTGATCCAGAGGGATTCGAAGCCCGTTGCCGGCGACGAATCGAAAAAGGTCGAACCTGGGTCCTGATCAAGGATGGAAAGCTTGTATTCAAAACTGAGGTCGTCTCTGACACACCGGACCTGGCTTATCTCGAGGGTGTTTGGGTCAATCCTTCAGAACGCGGAAAAAACTACGGTGTCCGTTGCCTTTCGGACGTCTGCTACAGATTACTACGCGACAAGAGTTCCATTTGTCTTCTGGTAAATGTGGAGAACGACGCCGCCCAGTCAACTTACAAGCAGGCTGGCTTTAGGCTACAGAGCACCTACGACACAATATTTCTTCGCCAAAAAAACAGACTGGATGACCTTTCTCTCGTCCAGTAGACCGCTACGGCGGCTTAAACCATTCGAAGAGCATGATCAGAATCAGGCCCATGGCGTTTTATTCGACCCCTGGGCCTGACTTTTGCCGGGGCAAACGGGGCCAGCGGCGTCTGGATTCGTCTCGACAATGTCGATTCCGCTGTTGTAGACTGATTTTGCCGTCATCCAATTATTCGGACGGTCTTCTCACACTGCACTCGCAAGCTTTCCATGGTCAGTTTCAAGTCACTAGAGACTTAGGTTCAACGCCCGGCCGATCTTCCGGTTTAGCTTAATGAGTCATAAACGTCTAGCAAAGGCTTATAAATGGGCCATCATTGGCGCGGGCACCATTATTTGGATAGTCTGTCTTCGCAACGTCAAAACAGCTGACCTGGACCAACGCTTTCTCTTTCTTTCACTGATAACCCTCGGTTGCGGCTCACGGATCACCATTCGGATCCCGAGAGTAAAGGGCTTAATCTCGGTCTCCGATACCTTCATCTTCCTCGCGGTACTTCTCTTTGACAAGAATGCGGCCGTCCTGCTTGCCGGTGTTGAGGGCCTTTGTTCCTCAGTCCGCTTTAGCAAGAAGTTCACCACCGTCCTTTTCAATACCGCAGTAATGTCATGCGCCACGTTCCTCGCCGCTTCGGCAACGGTAGGCGCTTTTGGCCCACACCCGTTTAGTGACAAGCTTGGTGACTTCGTTGCCGCCCTGACGCTGCTTGCCTTTGTACAATATGCTTCAAACTCCGGCATCGTTGCGGTGGGCGCGGCATTGATGACAAACCAGCCGGTATGGAGAACCTGGAAGGATGGTTTCCTGTGGACCTCACTCACTTACTTTGCCGGGGCCTCGGCAGCAGGTGTTGCCGGAAAGCTGATTGCCGCGGTTGGATTCTACGCTGTTCTCGCCACTGCCCCGGTAATCGCAATTCTCTACTTCACTTACTGCACTTATTTGAAAAATATTGAATCCTCAAAAGCCCAGGCCGAGCAAGCCGAGCGTCATATGCTTGCGCTGCGCGAAAGCGAGGAACGATTTCGCAGCGCTTTTGATCACGCAGCGGGCATGGCCCTGGTAGCACCCGATGGGAAGTGGATCGAAGTAAACCGATCGCTCTCGGATATTCTAGGCTATTCCGAAAAAGAACTGCTGAGTATAGATTTTCAAATGCTCACGCATCACAGCGATCTCAACTCAATCCTCGAGCAACTGAACAAGCTGCAATCTGGCGCCACTACCGCTTTGCAAATGGAAAAGCGGCTCGTCCACAAGAACGGAGACATCATCTGGGTGCTGTTGAGTGTGACCGGTGTCCATCATGTGGGACAGCCTTCTCTCAATTTCATTTTCCAGATCCAGGACATCACTGATCGTAAGCGAGCCGAAGAAAGACTGGTCCATGACGCGTTCCATGACGCGCTTACCGGGCTGCCAAACCGGGTCTTGTTTATGGACCACCTGAAACAATCGCTCGGACGGGCAAGAGGGCGAAAGCACCTGCCGTTTGCAGTGCTGTTTCTAGACTTCGATCGGTTCAAGTTAATCAACGACAGCCTGGGTCACATGGTTGGCGACCAGTTACTGATTGCTATAGCCGGAAGATTGAAGGCAAACGTTCGTCCCGGTGATACTGTTGCCCGTCTGGGCGGCGATGAATTCACTATCCTCCTGGAGGGCCTTAATCAGAGCAATGAAGTAGAAGTGGTGGCAACTCGCCTCCTTAAGAGCCTCTCTTTGCCGTTTAACCTGTCGGGCCACGAAGTATTCACCACGGCCAGTATCGGCATTGCCCACAGCACCATGGGTTATCAGTACGCTGAAGACATGTTGCGGGACTCAGACATCGCAATGTATCGCGCCAAGACTTTAGGCAAAGCCCGTTTCGAGATATTCGATCCCACGATGCATGCGACCGCTGTCAATCTACTCCGCATCGAGACAGACTTGTGGAGGGCAATCGAACGTGACGAACTTTATCTCGAGTACCAGCCGATTGTTTCTCTGCAAACGGGCAAAATTGCCGGCTTTGAAGCATTGTTACGCTGGCAGCATCCATCGCTGGGAGTGGTTCCGCCTTCGGAGTTCATTGCGGTCGCCGAGGAAACGGGGCTAATAGTGCCGATTGGAACGTGGATTCTCGAAGAGACCGCGCGCCAGGTTCGACGCTGGAAGGACAGTGGAGAAGTAAACACCGAGGCTTTCATTAGTGTAAACCTTTCGGCAAAGCAATTCATGAAAACCGATTTTGCGACCGAGGTGCGGCGCATCATAAAAACGATGGAGATAAGCCCAGCCAACATTAAACTGGAGATTACAGAGAGCATGGTAATGAATAAAGTCGATTCGACGATCACCATGCTCAAACAGTTGCAGGAGATCGGGGTTGAAACCAGCATTGATGATTTCGGCACGGGCTACTCGTCTTTGAGTTACTTGCCACGTTTTCCGATCGCGACATTGAAGGTTGATCGATCATTTGTAAATTCAATAAGCGAGAATAGTGAAAACCTGGAAATTGTCCGCACAATAATCATGCTTGCTCATAACCTCAAGATGAAAGTCATAGCTGAGGGTGTGGAATCTTCCGATCAAATAGCTCACCTGCGGCAAATGAAGTGCGAATATGCGCAAGGCTTCTTCTTCTCGAGGTCACTTAAAGCTGCAGAAGCTACAGCGCTCCTTAAGAACGATAACGTGTATCCGCTTATGCCGCTGCACCGAATCATCGAGTACGTCGAGTCTGCGATCGCATAACCAACCCCCCGGCTTCTCTGGTCCAAACCATCTAAATCAACACTTCGCCGTTTCACTCTCAGATTGATGTCCGAATTAGGCAATCTGATTGAGGCGGTTGACCGATTCCTTTACGGAGTGGCGAGTTACAACGGTTAAGCATTGATATGCCGAGAGTTAGCCAGTTTGATGGGTCTGGTACGCGGACTGCATTTACGATATTGCCCGCCCCGGGTCTCACAACCGCTAGCCTCAGGGGAGCTGCGCACGACCGGCAGCCAAGAGCAATGTCACAAGTCCTAACAACCCGGAAACACCTCTTCAGGTCTTACCAGTTCGTAACTATCTGTGTAGGAGTCCTGATCTACGTCTTTTCGGCCGCCATGCTTGATCTCCGCCGCGTTGACCTGCGCCTCGCCACGCTAGTGGTTTTGGCCCTGTGCCTGGGTTCAAGAATCTCTGTTCGCATACCCCGCTTCTGCTCGCAAATCTCCGTTTCCGACACGTTTATTTTCCTGACTCTGCTGATGTACGGTGCCGAGTATGCCGTACTGCTGGCCGCCACCGAAGCTTTCGTCTCGAGCTACCGGCTTAACAGGAAAATCCGCACCGATCTTTTCAATTTCGGTTGCGCCGCAGTCTCGACATTTATTACTGCTCAGGTCCTTACACTCGCCTTCGGCAATATCATCTCGCTTCAGCGTAGCGCTTCGCCATTGACATTTGTAGCAGCTCTGTCCGCCCTGGCAATATCTCAGTACGTAGTTAACTCCGGGCTGGTAGCTGTCGGCGCCGCTGTAAAAACTGGCCAACGAGTCTGGCAAACATGGAAGAATCACTATCTATGGACCTCAATTACATATTTGGCCGGGGCCTCAACAGCCGGCCTGGTTGTCAAGTTGGTAGACGTCGTGGGCTTTTACGCGTTGATCTTAACGGCGCCGATTGTGGCTATTATTTTCTTCACCTATCGCACCTATTTGAAAAACGTCGAATCGTCTGCCGCCCAGGCTGAACAAGCTCAACGCCATGTTCGAGAACTCTCGCATTACATCGCCGAGCAGGAGCGCATCCAGGAACAATTTTCCCAAGTAGAAAAGTTGTCGGCACTTGGTGAACTTGCTTCTGGGGTAGCACACGATTTCAACAACACTCTCGCGGGGATACTCGGCCGTGCTCAGCTACTACTCAGAACCGATGATCCCGAGAAGATCAAGCGAGGGCTTAACATTATTATCAAAACCGCCGAAGATGGCGCGAAGACTGTCAAGCGAATTCAGGATTTTGCCCGACAACGAAGAGACAAAGATTTCAGTTTAGTGACGGTAGAACAGCTTCTGCTTGATGTCAGTGAACTAACCAGACCGCGATGGAAAAATAAATCCGAGGCGGCCAATGTTCATATTAGTCTGGACTTGAAAGTTCATTCAAAATCAAAAGTAATGGGTGATGAATCGGAACTGCGCGAAGTTCTGATCAATATGGTCTTCAACGCAATCGATGCGATGCCTGAGGGCGGTAAATTGACGCTCTCGGCATTAGACGTCGGGAACTCGGTCGAGATCTCGGTCGCCGACACTGGCGTCGGCATGAGTCCAGAGGTTCGCTCGCGAATTTTCGATCCATTCTTTACCACCAAAGGCACCGCCGGGTTGGGACTCGGTCTTGCTGTGAGTTTCGGCATAATAAGGAGGCATGAAGCCACCATCGAAGTGGAATCGGAAACAGGCAGTGGCACCACTTTTCGTATTGTGCTCCCGGCAGTAAACCAGACTGAGATAATCCCTGAAGGTTGGGTGGAAACTGAAACACGCGAGCTTGCCGAGACTTCAGCACAGTCCGCTCCGCCCAAAGAGGATAAACCGCGGATTTTAGTGGTGGACGATGAGGATTACGTGCGTGACCTGTTGCGTGAGATTCTTGAGAGTGAAGGTTGCAGTGTCCACCTGGCCGAAGACGGCCCACGGGCGCTTGCACTGCTCGACGCTCAGCCTTTCGACGCAGTCTTCACCGATGTTGGCATGCCGGGAATGAGTGGTTGGGAAGTAGCCCAGGCAGTGCGTCAACGTAACGAACTGATTCCAATTGCAGTCATTACCGGTTGGGGCGAGGCGGTCGGCTCGAACGAACAAAAGAATGCTGGAGTAAATTGGGTTGTGACTAAGCCATTCACGGCCGAAAGGATTGGTGAACTAGCGCGGGAGATCAGAAACCAGCGCGGGCTCAGCGGTAATGCCCAGACCTTAGCAACCGTAGCCGCCTGAGGTACTTTATTGCCGGAATAGGAATGGAATGAAAGGGGCCGGCAGTCTATCTGAGACTGCCGACCCATAGTGTTTACTTGCCTGGTTGATCAATTCCGAGGCGCTGAAGCCCGAATGACAATCTCCGTTCCGCGGTCAAGCTCCAGATCGTCCTTGCCCTGGACATAGACTGATCCGGCACCGCCACCGGCCCCGACGATTGCACCAATGGCCGCGCCTTTGCCACCGCCTGCGATAGCACCAATTATCGCACCCACCGCCGTGCCGATAGCGGCGCGCTGTGCGGTCTTGTTGGTTTGACTATCATCTTTTACGGTCCCTTCATTATCGACCCGGACCGTATCGCCGCTCGGCATTCGCACATTCTGCAGCACGCCGGCGAACCGGTAAGATGTGCCGTCGCGGAGCCGAATCGTGTCAAAATCCAGTGTCATCTGAGCTCGGCCGGTGAGCCTGCCACTCCGTTCGACGCTGGTCACGTGGCCTACTATTTGAGCGCCTTCAAGCCGCGAGGGCTGCCGGACGGTCATGGTGAAACGATCTCCCTGGTTCACGTTTCGGGTGGACAGTAGATCATCCAATGTCCCTACGATCTCTTCGCCATCGCGCACGATAAAATCGCCGTTCGCACCTGTCGTCGGATAGGTAGGATTCGTTTGGTCTTCGCGATAGATATCAAAGCTCGCGACGTCGGAGGTTTTGTCATACACGCTTCGCACTTCCACCGGGTAACTCAGTCCTTCGACGTAAACACGTCGTGTCACCTCAAGCGCCCTACCGTTGTCGATTGGCCTGAAAGTGACGCTGAATTGATTCGCTCGATCGCCCGTCGAACTGACGACCAGTTGATTTCCCGAGAGGGTTGCACTCGCCCTAATGGTGCGTCCACTGCGAGTGGTTTCGACTCGTTCAGTACCATCCGCGTCAAAAGTGATTTGCTGCCCCCGCGATGAAGCAAGGGTTATGGTTCGACCGCGTTGATCGATGGCGATTTGATCTGGTGATTCAAGTCGCGCTGTTACTAGATCACGCACTCGTTGACGATCCTGGTACGGCAGGGATTGGATTGCCCGGTTCGCTTGAGTGCTCGCATCGTCGCTGCGCGAAGGATTCAACCGGTAAGTTCCAGTCAATAAGATCCGCCCATACCCCTGCCCGGTCGGATATGTCGGATAGGTCGGGTAGTTATCCTCGTTCGAGGACCATGAGAGGCCAAAAGCACGCGCCAGTTCATTCAAATCCGGGCGTAGATTTGACCAGTTCGTTTGCGCCTGGGCATTCACCCGATACGAACCCAAAAGACTGTCGATCCTTGCCGCGCTATCCAGTACGTCTTGAACGTCAGCAGTACTGGCTTGGCGGCGATCAAAGTTAGTTCGCAACCGGTAAACCGCGTTTTGGAAATCCGACGTACTTCTGATCAGATCCTGCTGCGCTCTCGAATCGTTGATACGCCCACGGTTATAAGAATTGTCGAGGCTGGTGCGAAAAGAGTTGGTACGACCGTCGATCCTGGTGATCAGTTGGCGAACGTACCTATAGTTTCCCTGGTAAACTGGCTGCTGTGCGAACGCTGTGGTGGTGAACAGCAAAAGCACACCAACCGAAATGAATTTGGTTAGCTTAAACATCGAATTGCCTCCTGTTGGTGAATAGGGTTTGTCCCTTATCCTCCAAGCCCTATTAACAAGAGTTGTGCCGCCGCGTATCTTTAGCTTTCTTAGCAATTTGAGCGTGTTTCAACAGATGCAAACCGTGCTTTTTTGATGACTTTCTCGGGTACTGTGACCAAATCGTACAGATTCGACAAAAACCGTTAGAAAACAACACACGACCTGGTTCACCAGCCGTGCACCAAAACCGACTCGGATTTCCCTAAAAGGGCGACATTTCAACGGTTGGGTATGTGCTATTCTTGAAAATTAGAGGCCTTACGCCTATGAGCGACAACGAAAATCACGCTACGATTCACTTCGCCGAAAACGATTTCTTCATCGGAGTGACACCCTCCGGGCATGCGCTCACACTTGATATCGACCACGAGCGAGCTTCCGCGCCTACGCCGATAGAACTCCTATTAATTGCACTGGGTAGTTGCACTGCTGTCGATGTCATAAGCATCCTGAAAAAGAAGCGCGAGCAGGTGACAGACTATCGCGTCCAGGTCAGCGGAGAGCGTCGTGAAGAGCATCCGCGAAGTTATAAACAAATGCATGTCCACCATATCGTCAAGGGTCACAATATCTCACCTCAATCCGTGGCGCAGGCGATCGAGCTGTCGGAAAAGAAGTATTGCAGCGTGGCCGCGACGCTAAGACCAACTGCGGAAATCCTTTCCACTTTTGAAACCATCGAAGAAACCATTGAGAAGTGAAATCAGGCATGAACGCTACAATCCCAGGACCTAACTCGCGATCGTTAATCAAGCTTGTCTCATTCGGTTTTATTCTCCTTCTTTTCGCTGGGGCGGTTTATGGAGCCAAGTCCGCACTCATTTCGCCACAAAGGGCCGGTGACAACGCTCTGTCTTCTGTCCGTCGGAGTGATGCCTCAGCTCGGGATGCCAGTGGCAAACTCCTCAAGCAAACCGTGGCCGAACATATGCGCAAGGCCTCAATCTACATGGGCAATCGTGCTTTCGAGGAGGCGCGGCAGCATTGGCAGGCAGTAATCAATTATTATCCGCAGGACCCCAGAGTGCCGGAAGCGCTGCTCGGTATTGGGCGATCGTATTTTCAGTCGCGTGGTTATGACGAGGCATTTGCCGTTTTTGAGCGTTTGGCACGCACTTTCCCCTCTACAAAAGAAGGTCGAGAGGGTCTTAACTACAGCGCCGCCTCATTGCTTCGGTTGGGACGCTTTGACGAGGCTGTTGCGCGTTATGTCGACTACATAAACCGATTTCCCTACGGGGAACGGATCGAAACCGCGCATCTCAATGTTATCGATACGTTACGTGAGGCTGGGCGACCGGAAGAAGCTTTGGTATGGGTAGCAAAAACACAGCAACGATTCCCAGGAACACCAACAGAAACAAATGCTGTTTTTGGCAAGTTGCGTTTGCAAGTTTCTGAGGGCCAGTGGCGCGAGGCAATTGCTACGGCAGACCAATTGCGCGGTTTGAGTTTGCAAAAAGGAGTTGACACCACGGCCGGGGAAATCGCTTACCTGAAAGCGTTCAGCCTCGAGCACGCCGGCAGAACGAACGAGGCATTTTCAGTCTACTCATCGATTCCGGACAATTTGAATTCCTATTATGGCGGCCTCGCCACTGAGCGCATGCGGGCTCTCGCTGACGATAGCAGAACACGGGCAATCATTACCGAACGGCTACAGACGGTAAATGCCGGCATTGAGGCCGCAGAGGCGGACTATCCTTCACCCTTCCGAGAGTCAGTTTTGCGAAATGCGAAATCGCGCAGACTTGATGCGAGATTCGTGTTGGCTTTGATGAAGCAAGAGAGCGTTTTTCGCCCAACGGCAAAATCACAGTCGGGAGCTCGTGGCTTGCTCCAACTCACCATGGATGCGGCAGAAAAATATGCCCCTGGAGCGGGACTTAAAGGAGTTCAGGAAAGTCAGCTCTATCAACCGGAAGCGTCGATTAAGCTCGGAGTGGAGTATCTGGCTCAGCTCTCGCGGATGTTCCCACAAATGTTGGAACCTGTCGCTGCCTCATATAACGGTGGCGAGGACAATGTTGCCCGTTGGGTGAAGCGAGCTCGTCACAAAGATCCGGGCGTCTTCACCTCAGAAATAGGCTTTGACGAAACCAAGGCTTACGTCCAGAAAGTAATGGCAAACTATCGCGTGTACAAGCAACTCTACACAGCGGATCTTGTTAAGAAATAGAAATGATCAGGGCTCAGGACCGAATCATTTTCCATTTTTCATTTTTCATTTGTCATTTTTCATTTCCGGCTACCGTTCGTGTGTTTTCGTGGATCGAGTTTCACTGAAACCAAAGACCCGATCCACCAAATAACACTAATTGAATTCTGGAAATGACAAATGAAAAATGTCAAATGATCAATGGAAAATGATCAGGGCTCAGGACTGAATCGCCGATCTTCGAAACCGGTTGACCGCTCTCGCCGCGGCAGCGGTGAGGGCGGATATGCTCGCGGTCGAATTCCCAATCGCACCAAAGCTGAGTAGTACTCATATCGGATTGACACCTCGGCTGCCGCACGCGAGTCAAGCTCCATGCTAATCCAGCGTACGTCGTTGCGTACCGATCTGCCAATTCCGGTTGCCGCATATTCATCATCCGGCCGAGGCGATATGCCGGTTGCAAGGTCCTGATCACTGCGCTCATTGCCAGCCCGGGCAGGCGCGTCGGATTTCCTGGTTCCCTCACCCTTTTCATCTCGAGGCCGGGGAGGCGGCAAAATCGTTATTGGTTTTGGTGAGCGTTCACGAAAAAATACTGCCGAAATCAAACCAAGATTTGCTGCTTGTCCAAGTTTTGCCGCGTAGGAATCCTCTTCGCTGGTGAAATAAAAGCGCCGAGCACGTTCTGAGCTCATCTGCCAACCGCTGATTGTGATCGTTTCATACGGACCAACCACCCACTTGCTGGCATTCCAGGCTGTCGACCTACGCGCGTCGATGGAGTTAAGTCCGTCAACTGAGAGGGCCACTGCCACACGAACCGGTAACGGATTTCTGATCCTGATCTCGTATTCGGCGTTGCGCAGAGCCTCGATATACACGCGGCCCCGGGCGTAATACTCCTCCAGTGGCCGTCCCTCGACCAGGATCTGCACTTCAAAGCGATCCTGGTAGGGTCTCGTAAGATCCTGCTGAAGCGAAGCCGGCTCTTTAATCGCTGAAGCGGCTTCGGACCTGTTAACCCACACCGCCGACATAGCTGTGACGAGTAAAGCCAAAGCGGCGTAACTCAATACGACTGTTTTCCTGTTCATGACGGTCTTCTCCTCCATTCAAACCAGGCTGGCGATTGGGGAACGTTTTTGATTGCGTTTCTTGCACCCAAACCTCACAAATCTGCCGGATTCTGGTCTATGGCACGGCTGTTGAGTTAAAAGCATGCGGAGGCTACAATACGCGCCGAATTGCACAGCCTTGCGCACGTCAACGTAGAGGAGAGATGGATGGAATACGCCCTGACTGCCACCAAGACTGAAGCCCGCGCGGGCTCATTCTACGATCGCATTGCCAGACTTTACGGCTTCTCTTTCAAACTCAACGGCTACGGGCGCTCTCTTGATCAGTATTTTGCCAGGCACCCGCTTCCCGTCTCTCGCGGAGCTCGTATACTCGATGCCGGTTGCGGCACGGGTTTGTTGACGTTGGCCCTGATGAGAAGCCTCCGCTTTCCTGTAAACATTATCGCCCTGGATCTCTCTGCCCGGTCAGTGGGCGCAGCGAAGAGGGCAGTAGCCGAATCAAAAGGACGTAAGCGCGACATTACTTTTGCGCAGGGGAACGTACTAGCTCTGCCATTTGCAAAGGACTCTTTTGATTTGGTGGTGACGAGCGGAGCGCTCGAGTATGTGCCTCTCGAAGAGGGCTTCAGCGAGTTGGCTCGCGTAGTGGCACCCGGGGGCCATTTATTACATTTGCCGATTCGACCTTCTCCAGCCAGCACATTCCTGGAGATACTCTTCCGTTTTAAGACTCACCCGCCCAAAAAGCTCGCGACCGAAACAGAACGGCATTTCCGGGTAGTCGATCACTATCGTTTCCCACCCTTTCAAGCTATCGGTTGGACCAAGACGGCGATTCTGGTCCAGAAAGTCTAGCACCGTTACTCTCGATACGACGGATCGATTCTGTCCAACTTGCGCAAGAGTCCCGGCCACGTTAACTGTGCCCCCTGGCCCATAGTGACGGCATCAACCTGCCCCGCTACTCGCTTAAGAATTGGGTCCGACACAAATGAGAGCTCCCTCCCGCCCGACTGAGCCAGAATCTGAATTCGGCAGGCTCGTTCAAGTATGAACATAGCCAGAAAGGCTTCAGCAGCGGTACGGCCGACTGTCAACAGGCCATGATGTCTCAAGATCATCGAGTTCTTGTTTCCCAGATCACTCACTAGTCTTGGCCGTTCGGATTCGTCCAAAGCCAGGCCTTCATAGTCGTGGTATGCGAGCGAAGCCAGCGCAACCAATGACTGTTGCGAGAGCGGCAATAGCCCATCGCGTTGTACTGAAACAGCGATTCCAAAGTCAGTGTGAAGGTGCATCACACAGAGGGCGTCTTCGCGCCCCGCATGGACAGCCCTGTGAATGGTAAATCCAGCGGGATTTATGAAGTAAGGTGAATCCATGACGAGCTTGCCGTCGAGATCTACCTTGACGAGACTTGAGGCGGTGATTTCGTCGAACAACATCCCATAGGGGTTGATGAGGAAATGGTGTTCCGGGCCGGGAACTCTGGAAGAAATGTGGGTAAAGATCAGATCGTCCCAGCCATAATAGGCCACCAACCGGTAAGCGGCCGCGAGGTCTGTGCGCGCCTGCCACTCTGCTTCTGATACCTCGTCGCGTACAGCGAATTTCTTTTCCGTTGCCTGACTCATTTTGCTTTATCCTTTACCGGACGCGGTGTTTATTGATCAAGATGATCAAGACGCAGGAAACTGCGCCGATGTCAGAACTCTCTCGGCTTGTTGGAGATGTCTCTGCTCGTGTACGACGATAATCGTGCAAGCATCTCTGAGGCTATAAGTGATCAACTTAAGTGCGGGTGAGGTTACCTTGATCGCGTCCAGGTCGCGTCCTTCGAGCGCGGCCATCGCCTCTGACAAGTCTTCCTGCTGAGCAGCGAACCGCTCGATAATCCGGTCATCGAGGTCGCTGGCTAAGGGCATAAAGGGCTTAGGGGCTTTCAGTTTACGTGTTGAAGACGGATCCAGACTCTTGACCAGCAGGCCTCCAAACAAACCTGGGACGAAGGGCATACTCTCCCAAAGGGAATTCTTCTTTTCCCCTTTAGCTATTCGTTCGAAGATCGGAAAGTACGGTTCATTTGCGGTCATCAGGTGATCGAAGCACTGACCAATGCTCCAGCGGTCGAGCCCTGGTTTCCAATTAAGCTGGGCAGACGATAGGTGCGCGAATCTATCTTTTGACAGAGAAGTAATGGCATCAAGCTCATCGACCAATTCGTTTAGGTTCCTTTTGGTTTTACGACCACTCATACGTCTGTCATCCTTTCCGTCAGGTTCCCTACGATTGTAGAGACTCCGGTGAGCTCACCGACTCGGGCTGACTGGCACAAGTCTCATAATTCTGTCGTCGTCGCTCGCAGGTGAACCACGGCCGTCACGATTGGATGTAGAAAAATATATGTCGCCGTCGGGACCCTCAGCGACATCGCGAATGCGACCATAGTTCTTCTCAAGCAGGTTTTCCTGACTGACGACGCGCCGGCCATCAAGCACGACGCGTATGATTCGCTCGCCCCGCAAACAGCCAAAGAAGAAGTTTCCCGTAAACTGCCCAAATGCCGTGCCGCGATAGAACATTGCGCTCGCGGGAGCAACCGCTGGCGTGTACTCCAACAATGGCGACTCCATACTCGGGCGTGTCTGTCGATGATGAATGACCGGCCAGCCGTAATTCTTTCCCTTCTCCACAATGTTGACTTCATCACCGCCCCCAGGACCATCGAAGCCCGATGGCCCATGCTCTGTTTGGAACATTAGATTCGTGCCCGGCTGCCAGTCGAGCCCCTGGGAATTGCGATGCCCGTAGGACCAGATTTCCGGTCTGGCATTGCTCTGTCCTACGAAAGGATTATCGGCAGGAATACTTCCATCATCGTTGAGCCGGAGCGTTTTTCCGGCGAGCGAGTCAAGCCGTTGTGCCAGTTCGCGTTCGGTTGCGTCACCTGTTGTGATGTAGAGCTTACCGTCCGAGCCAAATTTCAAGCGACAGCCGGCGTGAAACTGCGCGGCGGGAATATTCTCAATTATTACGGCGCGGTCGGTCAGGCCCTGTCCGGTCTCTCGATATCGAGCAACTCGCACGCGCTGCCCATCACCTTTGTAAGCATAAGAGAGATAGAGCCAGTGGTTAGTTGCAAACTGCGGATGCAGGGCGACACTCATCAGACCACTTTCGCCTGTAGGTTCGACGTCCGGCACTGTAAAAAGCGGTTGCGGGCGGAGCTTGCCGCCTTCGAAAACGCGGACCCGACCGACTCGTTCGGTGAATATCATTCTGCCGTCTGGAGCCCAAACGATTGACCACGGCACTTCCAACCCACCGACCACAGTCTCAACCCGAAAACTAGACTTAGTATCGGCTGAGGTCTCGATTTCACCTGCACCCCTTCCCGGCGGCGGATGTCCGCAGGCAAACGCGCCGGCGAAAGCCGCAAGCAAGATCCAGGAAAAAGGTGCTCTCATTTTCCTTTATTAGTCTTGTGGGTTTGGGTCAGTGTTGAATGTACTCGTGGAGCAGTTTGAGTTCGTCACCCTGTTCACCCACTTCCACCCTCAAAAGATCGCGCATGGAAAGCATGCCGACCCAGCGCTCGCCATCCACCACCGGCAAGTGCCGGCTTCCGATCAACTCCATGCGCTCGAGGGCTTGTTGGGGAGTCTCGTCACAACGGATCACTGCTCGTAACTCGCTGGTTACCTCGCCTACGGGCACGGAACCAGCGTCCCTTCGGGGCACTACGACACGTTTCAGCACGTCTCGTTCGGAAAAAACACCGAGTAGCTTACCGTCTTCACTTAGAACGCAAACCGCACCGATGTTGCGCGAGGCCATAAACTCCGCAGCCTCCTGAACGCTGGCAGACGCTTTCATCGAGTAAGGCTCACGATTGCGGATGACATCCCTGATCAGCATCGTTGTGTGCCTCCTGATTATCGCCGGGGTATTATGAGCGTGCGCTGTATTATAAGAAAAGCGGACCGCGATGTCTCTAGCTAAAGGACACGCGGCAGTGCGCCAGGTAACCGCGAGACTAGCTAAACAGTGTCTGCTGGGCCTGAGGCCGCCGGAATGTAGTATCGGTCCTCGACTTGTGGCCGCGGCGCTTGTTAAAGCCGAGGCGTTCGCAATGGATCTTGAACAATCGCTCGATCGCCGCCCAGTACTCACCCTTCCCTCGCATTCGTTCGCCGAATGTGCTCGAATTGAGTTTTCCTCCGCGAGCCTCGCGAATGCGCGCAAATACTCGATCGGCTTTGGTGGGCAAGGTCTCGCGCAAACGCTGCTCAAAATAGGGCGCAACACTCCCCGGCAAGCGCAGCATGTTAATGAACGCTTGAGTTGCCCCAGCCCCTTTAGCGCGCTCTAACAAAACCGGAATGTCGCTCGAGAGTCCGGGAATAACCGGGGCGATACCAATGCCGACGGTGATTCCTGCTGCTGCGAGTTCGGACATAGCGTGAAACCTGGCTTCGGGCAACGGCGCATAAGGCTCGACTGCTCGAGCTATTTCTCGATCGGTGAATGGGATTGTAAAGAAGACTCCCAGGCTCGCCTCTCGTGCGAGCGCCGCCAGCAAATCCACATCCCTGCGGATGAGCGCAGATTTGGTGACTATGCCGACCGGATTGCGGAATTCCAGGCAAACCTCAAGACAACGGCGCGTCAACCTGTAGTTGGCTTCCAGCGGGAGATAAGGATCGGAAGTGAAAGAGAAAACGATCTCGTCTCCTTTCCATGACGGCTTGAGCAACTCATTTCGCAGAAGTTCAGGAGCGTTAACTTTAACGACAATCTTTCGATCAAAGTCCGTGCCTGCCCCGTATCCGAGATATTCATGTGTTGGCCTGCTAAAACAGTAAGTGCAGCCATGAATACAGCCTCGATAGCAGTTAATCGAGTATTCAAAACCGACGTCCGGGCTATCATTGTGAGTGATTATTTTGCGGGTCTCTGTCTCCTCAAACACTTCCAGCTTCGACTCGGGTGGTTCGCCTACCCACTCCACAGAGTGGGTCAGCCAGGGGTTTGGCGGATTGTCTACATAACGCATTGGCAACCGGATTCCTGTTTCAAAACAAAAGAAAGGCGCGTCCCACCGATGCAACGCCGTTTCTCGCATTGCAACAAGAATAACCGGGGCTCGGAACAAACTCAAGTCTGGGGTACTGGTTCAGTTTGATGCGAAAGTGACCCACTACCAAGTCTGGAAAAAGCTTATTGTTTTTCGGCAATGAGAAGGACGTTCTTACCGATGGGCGGGGGAACCAGAGTTTCAACGCGGGCGGCGGCGGGCACGACAAAGCGATCGTAGAATCTTACAGTCGTGCTATCGAGTTGCTTGGCCCTGAACAAGCAAAAGGAGATCCACCACGGGGCTATACCGAGAAAATCAAAAGAGAGCGACTTGACGATTCCGAAACCGAGCCGCTGCAGTTTCTTCGCGAGTTCCCTCTTCTTGTATCTGCGCACATGTCCAACGGATTCGTCAAAAGACCCGTACAGCCACTCCAGCGCAGGGACGAACAAAAACAGGCGTCCCCCAACCAGGAGCGTTTGATGGACCATCCTCAACTCCTGTTCATCATCTGCTATGTGCTCAAGCACATTTACATAAATTATCGAGTCGGGCTGCTGCTGTTCCCTCAGGCGTGTCGCGGCTTCAACAAGAGTCGAGTTGTAAATCTCAACGTTGCGATGCAGCCGAAGAGATGCAGTGCGGGCAAATAGTTCATTCACAAGACTTGCCGAAGGCTCAACTAGAGCAAGTGTCTCACAGGCAGACTCTTCCAGAATCAACCGCGAGAACGAACCCGCGCCCGCCCCAACTTCGACCACGTGCCTGCCCAGAAACGGCTTAAAGACGCTCAGGATCCATCGGTTATAGTTTTCGGCGAAGGTCATCGCCTCCAACTCTCGGCCGGGATAGGTGAATTGTGTAGTCATCGATTGGGCAGGAAGAAACTCATTACTCTCGTAACGCCGACTCAGTCTCGAAGCGCCGAGTCGTTTGATGACCAGGCTTGGGTTGTAGCTCTGGCAAGCGATGAAAAGAGGAGCGCAAGCTGCAAAAGATATTGAAGCGGAAAACCAGCCAGAATGCTGCCAGACCGTCTCTGAAGCGAATCTTCTTGCCTTCCGAGTAAGTTCGTCCGTAATAACTGATAGGTACTTCGTAAATTGGACACTTTAGCTTGGCTACTTTGGCGGTGACTTCGACTTCGAATCCAAAACCGTTCGAGACGATGATCATGTTTCGAATGATGTCCCCGCGAAAGGCCTTGTAGCCGGTTTCAATGTCAGTCATGTTCAAGTTTGTAAGCGTATTGGAAATAAACGTCAGCGCCTTGTTCGCAAGGAAATGGTAGAAATAGAGAACGCGAGCGGCTTTCCGGATTAGAAAGCGGGAGCCGAAAACCACATCTGCGTGGCCTTCAAGAATCGGTTGAATGACTAAGAAAATCTCGTCGGGGTCATACTCAAGATCCGCGTCTTGTACAATGACGATGTCGCCGCGAGTCAGGGCAAACCCGGTTTTTAGCGCGGCGGTTTTACCGCCGCTCTTCGGCTGACGCACCGAGCGCACCTGTGAATAGAGCTCGGACAATTCTCGCGCTACATCAGGTGTGGAGTCAGTTGAGCAATCGTCCACAATGATGACCTCAAGAACGTGGGGCACCTTCAGTACCTTTGACACGACTTCGCCAAGTGTCCCCTCTTCGTTATAGACCGGAACGACCACTGAAAGAGACAGCGGATACGCTGCCGTTTGACGTTGATCAGGAGGGATTTGTGTCATCAGGTCGATGTTTCCGGTTGATGTTAGCTCTGCCCGCTTAAGAGTGCTGCGTTTCCCAGTATGAACATGTCACTCTACGGAGTGACGGTCTGACTGAAAGGGGTCGCTGCCTCCGCCTGCGCCTGCGGCTCAGTTCTAGTAACGGCATAGAGATCGTTGTGCTCGTCAAACCGGTTGATAAAGCGAAATCGGCCAGTGGCCAGAGCCCGCTTTAACATGCTGTCATAGTCATCGCGACGCTCAGACGCGATCTTGTTATTTTCAATCACCACGTATGAGGCGGGTATCTGCTCCATCAGTTCAATGAATTGGTCGCTTATCGGTCCGCTGCGAGTCAGGTTCTCAATCTGATCCTCATAAGGAGGATTGAAACCCGAAGTCCCAACAATAAGTGGCTTGCCATGATCTGCCGCCCGCAGAATATGATGATGGTTGAACTCTGCGCTTGCCGGCAGCACAACTATCCCGCCTCGCATGGGCGTTTCTTTCAGACGAGTGGTCACTGCGTCGGGGAATACGTCTCCCCGGATAAAGTCGAGCGGTGCTCCATTGAACTCAAACAACAGCAGTCCGCAAATAAGAACATAGCAGACCGGTCGTGGCAAACCTATTTTCGTCTCCGTCAGAATTTGGCCGAGACGAAGGCAGCCCAGTCCGGCGAGGAGTGAAAGTCCCAGGTAAGCGATCATCGCTCCCCGTGTCGGCACTCGCATACTACGAAACGGAAGAAAGATGTCGTAGAGGATTCGATAAACAAACGAGTTCCATCCGAGCGAGTAGCAAAATCCCACAAGAAACAAGATCGTTCCAATCCAGAAAGTATCCGAACGCCGCTCAGAACGGATTGTCTGGATCAGGTTGATATTGTCGCCACGGCATAACCGTGTGGGATACGCCAGGCACAGTCGGAGCACTATTGTAACCAGGAGCAATGTCAGCGCTATCTCGGAGGTAAAATACTTGAAGACTGAGTAGCAGTAGTCGGTGCGATCGAATCCAATTGCCGGCACCGAAAGAACAAAGAAGACCAGGGCCAATATATCTAACCTGCGGATCCACGTGTTCCGACGTGGGTGCTCCTCCAAGGCTGTAATCTTTGTCCCGGATGAAGCATTCTGTACCAATGCGACAAGCGAAAGCAGAATCGGAAGCAAACCGGGAAATAGTTTGAACCTCCAGCCGTCATTAATTCCTGCCCCTAGTCCCGACCAAAGCTTGTTCCGGCGTTCAACCGATAACCAATGGATTGGTGATGCCGAGTTTGCCTTTACCTCATCAATACTGCGACGAAACCCATAGAGCCGGGATACGAGATAGTAAGGCATCATGAATGGCATCAATGCGAGGCCGGCTGCGCCTACGGCGATTGCACCTCGTCGCCATAACCGGGCGCTTCGCCATAGACCATGACGGGTGAGCAGCACGGCGGCGCATATCGCGAACGGCGCCACCGATAGTATCAGCCAACTCAGGGTCGCCAGACCGGTCATGAAAAAGGCAACCCCCAGCCAGACCGCACGCTTGACACTGCTGTCCCGTACGAATAACACCAGTGCCTCGAGCAGCAGAGGTATCCAGGCCGCAAACAAGTAGGGCAGGTGTGACATGTAGTGAAAGCGAAAAGGCCCGAACGCGAAGATGATGCCCGCTACCCAGGCAGCGGCATAGGAGCCGGTGAGGGTGCGCGCCAGCCGGAAAGCGCCATATCCACACGCGGCGAAACCAAAGAACATCGCTACGGCATGAACTGTCAACGGACGGCATCCGAGAAGAAACAGAGGAAAAAACAGCAACGCGATGCCGTAACAGTTTTCACTGAACGCTAACGTGTATCGATAGGGATAGAAGACGTTGGAATGGAAAAGATTCAACGGGTCAGCAAAGGTCTGATGGTAATCCCACCAGAGAATCCAGGACACCAGATATGGATCTCCCGGATCGACGACCGCATCTCGAAGCCGCGTAACATATGGCCAGGTTAACAATGAGGTGAGGGCACAGAAGCCAAGAAAGATCAGCACTTCCATGACAAAGGAATGATGAGCGCCAATCCGGCGCAACTGGGCGATCAGGTCTTTCATCGTTCTGTTGGATCCCTTGAGAGTGCGAGTCCAGCGCGCACAGCCACACTGCCACACACAATTACTCGTCAGCTATGGAAAGCAGGCGCGCGGTCACTGTCCTTCGAAATGTCAGGTTGCAACACGGTAAGTTTGTACCTGGAGTCAGTGCGGAGTTTTTTCCGCACCTGGATCACTTACCGTCAACGTTGAGAAGGTTTCGAGTGCATGCAGGAAAACAATAATCTCCTCACGTTTCCCTTCCGTCTGTTCGGTTAGACAAACATAATCATTGGTAATCTCAGTCACTCGGCCCGAATAGGTGGCGCCCGAAACAGTCTTTATTTGGACCAGTTCGCCTTTGTACCGTCGAAAAAGGTTCTCAGTATCTTGTCTTTCCATTATTGTTCGGCTGAAGAATTACTGCTTAGTGGAATCAGATTGCGACCGTTGCCCTGGCTATCCTCGGCCCAGGTCACAAAAAAGAAGCGATACTTGTCAGGATCGGCCAGGGTAATGAAGCGTCCGCCCCAACCCTCATCGACCGGGTTATCTACGACCACCCCTCGGTCGCTCAATTGCCTATAAAGCAGATCGACATCCGGCACAGCGACAAAAAAATGAACTCCGCGTCCGCGACGCAACATGGTCTCAAGATGTTGGGCCAGCGTGATCTTTAGGTTGCCCGCGCAGAGAGTGGCCATCGGTGGTTCGGTCTCGCGATTATCCTTCTCGACTTTGAACCCCAATTGATCCTTATAGAAAGCCAGGGACTCTTCCAGGTTGTTCACCTCGAGGAAAACAAGATCAAGATTCATAGAAATGGAATTATTGCTGATCGTTTTCTATTCTACCCCACTAAGCAGCAAATAAATCATGTAACCGATGGTGACCACAGCCGTCCAGAAAACGATTTCCTGGACCCTGGTGTGACGCCGCAGTAAGTGGGAGACCGGTAGCGACGCGTTGACAGCGACCATTGCACTCCTGGCCATCAAAATACCAAACGCGATAACAAATCCGGCCAGGATCGCGAGCGGCCACAGAAACCAGATCCATTGAAATCTCACCAGGAAAAGCAGAAAAAGACCTACCAGTAAACACAACAGGGCGCTCAAGCAGTGACCGAAAACTCCGACATCCCCCGCCGTGGGCGACGTGACCGGCACAAAAGGGCGCCCAACTGCTTCGTTGCGGATAGCGTCGTAATCCCGTCGCATCGATTCGTTTTTGAGCACCCCATAGGCCTCATTGATTGCCTTCATCCATTCTTCGCTGCCGCCGCGATCAGGATGGTGTTGCGAGGCCTTGCGCTTATACAGACGTTCGATGTCCTGCCGCGAGGCACGCCTGTCGGCACCCAGAATCTCGTAGTAGTCCTTGGCGGAATCAAAGTCACTCATTGAGTTTTCGGATTTTAGTTTTCGGATCTCGTATTTGCAATCGAGATTGTCCAGCTAAAGATCAAACGACGCTCAAGTTATGCTAACCTATTGCTTGCAGCCCTATCATTTCACTCGGCCATTGCTCGATTATTTTTTCCAATTTGGGCCTATGGATAGGTGGAGAGAGATTATGCTCTGCCTTCCTTAATGACAACATGTCACAGCCGTTTGCTCCTGGCGATGATTTGATCTTTCAACTTGAAAGTGGTTATGGCCTGCTGCGAGTGCTCGTCCGCGATGATGAGTCGGGCGGCACAGTCTGGCATTTAATGGCGTACGAGGAGTTTTTTCCCGATGTCGAAACCGCAGAGCAAGCGCTGTTAAATCCACAGACGTTAAATGTTCGCAAAGCGCATATGGCCCTTACCGATCGCGCTTTCGAAAGGACGCCTGCGGCGCGACTCGGAAACCGATCGGTGACTGAGGACGAACTAAGCGGTTACCGCGCCTGGTTGAAATCGAACGATAAAGTTGTTTCAGACAGATCGGCGCTACTGATGTTGGGGATCCGTTAGATAACCGGAGAAGAGTTGATGGTGAATTCACGAATCGTCCCGGCTTCTGCTCAGCCTGGGACAACGATAAGGCGTCAAAAACGATTTATACTCTTCGCGTTCCTACTGCTCTTTTCGCTCACCCCGGAAGTGCCGGCCGTTCGCCGCGAGCGAGCTGTCGATACCTGGCGTCCCCTTCACTACTCGATCAGCATAAAGCTCAATGACAGTCTCAGTGAAATTTCTGAAGCCCGCGCCGAAATCAAGGCCGTCGCGCTGAAAACGCTGACACAGGTCGATCTGGATTTTGGTGAGCTTATCCTCGACTCGGTCATGGTCAACTACCAGGTCGTGAAATTTGAGCGCCGGGCTGGCAGCCTCAAGCTGAAATTGCCCGAACCGCAACCACGAGAGAGCAAGTTCAACATAATCGTCATCTACCATGGCAAGCCCAGGGATGGCTTGATTTTGACGGCCGACAAAGACGGAAAACCCAGTGCTGTCGGCGACAACTGGCCTGACCGCGTGCATCATTGGATACCCTGCCTGGACCATCCTTCGGCTAAAGCGACAATAAGTTTTAAAGTTACGGCTCCCGAGCAGGATATTGTGGTCGCTAATGGCGCGCTCGATCGCGTGGAGACAACGGCCCGCGGCACACGCACCTGGAGCTTTAACGAAAAATTTCCAATCCCGCCATATTGCATGATCATCGCTGTGGGACAGTTCGCTAAACTGGACGGCGGCAAACCCGCCTCCGTGCCCCTTAGCTTTTACGTACCGGCAGCAGACCGAAGATACGCCACCAGAGGCTTTTCGCCCGCAGGCCCGGCGCTTAAATTCTTCAGCCAGACTGTCGCGCCTTATCCTTATGAAAAGCTCGCTCTGATCATTGGCGCCACCCGTTTCGGAGGGATGGAGAATTCCAGCGCGATCGTGTTCACCAGCACCCTCTTTGATCCGAACCCGACCGCCCGACTGAGCCGGACGTTTGGCACGAGAATCGGAATCGTAGATGTCGTTGCACATGAAATCGCGCATCAATGGTTTGGCGATTCAGTAACTGAGTCTACCTGGGCAGACCTGTGGTTAAGTGAAGGCTTTGCAACCTACTTCGCCGCGCTTTTTATCCAACGTTTCGAAGGCGAACAGGCGTTTCAGGACTACATGAAGCAGGCAGCGGAAACTTATTTCCGCTATGAGCAGCATAGTAAAACACCAATATTCGATCGCGAGACCGAAGACTTACTAAAACTTCTCAATGCGAACAACTATCAAAAGGGCGCCTGGGTGTTACACATGCTGCGGATGACGCTTGGTGATGATGCGTTCTTCCGCGGCATCCGCGGCTATTACGACTCGCACAAAAACAGCACCGCGAGCAGCGAAGACCTGCGAGAGGCTCTTGAGAAGTCATCGGGACAAAATCTTAGAGAGTTTTTCGCCAGGTGGATTTACGGAAGCGGTCACCCGCATTATGAGCTGATCTGGAAGTGGAAGAAGGGAGAACTTGCAGTTACTCTGCGGCAACTCCAGACAGAGCCAGCCTTTCCGAATCCCGTCCCCATTGAAGTTGCCTCTACAATGGGCAAGCAGCGGTTTACAATCCACCCGAATGGCAGGGAAACCGTCGAACGCTTTCAGTTGCCCAGCGAGCCAGTCTCAATCGACGTGGATCCAGATAATACAGTGTTGAAAGAGATTAGCTTGAAAACGCCGCGCTAGAATACTGTTCGATATTAGTTAATCCCCGCACATTCGCTGTTGGTCCGGGTAACTACGGGGCTGAAGCGTTGCTGGTATTCTGCGGACGTAACAAACGCGCAGACCATTGCGAGGTAGTTGTTGGGTTCGCGATTGTTCAGGATATCAAGCCAGAAGGTATAGCCTCCCGGATCGGGATCCCTTCGCAAGAAGCCAAAGTACTGCATCAGCACAAACGACGGGTTGTATTCTCGAGTCCTAAAGTCGGAAATGTCTATTACATCGCGCACCACCTGCGCCCTCATCTTCCCTGCATTCATGGCATCAATCTGTTGCTGTCGCTCGACGGCAAAAGGTGTCAGGCCCGCAGTGTCGAATAACTTGTTCACAAACTGGGCGTTTGTCATAGAGGCAGGGTAGAGTTGCAGGAATTCCGAGCGTTGGACGAAATCTGCCGCCAGCGCGTCTTTGCTGGTCACAAGATTCGCTCCGGCAATGACCTTGCTGCGATCGACAGTGAATTCAGCGTAGTTGGGCTGACGGCCCAGCGCTCCCTTGAACAGTCCATAAACAAAGCTTCCAGTCTGCTGGAATTCCGCTTCGATAAAGAATGCGGCGGACACAGCCACGCGTTGACGCCTGATGCACGTCTGGTCAGTCCCGCACTTCGTAATCTCATTTGTCCAGTAACCTAAACCGCCCAGGTCCGGTTCACGATTAAGAAAATCGAGGTACTGCTGACGAACAAAGAACTGGGCATCGTCCAATGGATTGATGGTGGGCGCCGCGGTGTCATTATCCAGGATGGTGATAACAGAAGTGAATGGACTGCCAAGAAACGCACCGCCGGTCGGGTTGCTTAAAGTAAGGTTGATAGTTTCATTACCTTCAACGTAGAGGTCGTCGACGATCGGTACTGAAAAAGTCTTTACCGCTTCACCGGCAGCAAAATGCAATGTGCCGGAAGCTGTGATGTAATCGGTGCGATTGCTGGCTGTGGCATCGTTGGTTGAATAGTCGACTGACGCAGCACTTGAGGCATTGCCCAGACGCGAGACGGTAATAGTTGCGCTTCCCTCGCCTTCATTTACCGTAGCGGTAGTAGCTGCGAATTGAATACTGTTTGCCGAGGCCGCTGGTTGGAACTGGCCGCGGATCTCTCCGTTCGGGAAATTGCTAGTGTGAACGTTTATGTAGTGCAACCCGTTCTTTAAATCCTGTACCTGGGCAGCCGTCAATGAAATCTGAAAATCGCTGATTTGCCCGAGTGGCAAAGGAAATAGCACCGGGGCGGTAACTGCAGGCATTGCCGGGCCATGAATGTGGGCTGCGTTCTGAGGACTCGAGAGACCGCTGAAGTTGAGCGAGACGTGGGCGCTGCTCTCATCCGGACTGAGCAGAAGGGTTGCCGTTCCGGTCCCTAATGAAGTTGTGGCCGGCACCTCTTGAGCGGCATTCAAACTGGCAACAAACAATTGACTCGGCCGCGACTTAATTTCGTAGACCGCTCCATTTGACAATGAAACTACAAAAACATTTCCGTTGGGACCGGTTTCAATATCCGTCGCGATGCCAAAATCGCGACCAATAACCAGGCTTTCACTTTCCGTCTGGTCGAATTTGTCGTTGTTGTCCGCCACCAGATCCGCCAGTCGCGAATCAGTAAAGGAAAAATGTAGACGGTCAGTTGTCAGCTTAAAGCGGAAGAGATAGCCGTTGAGCAGCGTTGTGCGTGAGGCGCCGACGAACATGTCCGACTCATATTGGGTCCCCAATCCCCTCCCCCTCACAAAGCCTAACGCCGCCGGCGCCACCGCATATTTCCAACTGAATTCGGGATCCACATACTGCGCCCCTGGCAGCATGTAAAGACGCGCCAACGCCGCCTGTGGTGTGTCCGCCAGACCGCTGGGGGGCCAGCGCAGTTGCTGGAGATTGCCGGCTCCATAAGTGCTCTCAATTGCTTTGAATTCATCTATGCGGCTGACGGGCCCGATTATCTGAGCCCAACCACCATTGAAGCCCGGCCGGAGCCGGTTCATCTCGTCAAACGCGTCGTCACCATTCTCTTGTGTCCACATAAAGCCGCTTTGCGGATCGACGGCCATACCGAACCCATTGCGCAATCCATAGGCAAATGTCTTTTTAGCATTAGAGTCTGCTTCACCGGTTAGACCAGTGTTCGCGTTGAAAAACGGGTTGTCAGAGGGTGTTGAGCCGTCATCATTCAAACGTAGGATTACTCCGCTGAGGTGCGCATTGTCAGGCTCAGGGCCGCCAAACTGATCATCCGGAACGGGGCCTCCACTGGTGATGTTCTGAAGGAAACCGCGCCGGCCGTTATCTCCAAAAAGAATGTACAGCTTGTTATCACGTCCGAATCGAAGCACACCACCATTGTGATTGCCCCGCGAAGGCTGGCCCATATCCCGTTGCATAGCACGTAGTTTGATCAGATTTCGATCGAAAACCAGGGCGGTTCCGTTCCAGATATATCGATCAACGCGATTACCAAGCAGCGGAATCTCATCAATATTCGCCGTGTCGATGCCAGTACTGCTTTCCGTCCAGTCCAGATATACAAAGCCGTTCTGGTTGAATTGCGGATGAAGCGCGATCCCTAATAGTCCTCGTTCAGAGGCGTTGTTGACAGGCAAATCCAGCACAGTGCTTTGCAGAGCACCGTTGACGATCCGCTGCACTTTTCCAGTCGTCTTTTCCAAAACGAAAAAGTCATTCAGTCCGATAAAGGCCATGCTGGTCGGCTGATTCAGTCCGCTGATTACAGGGGTTACAGTGAGGTTTGGATCAAGCATCACTGGCAATGCCGCCGCCGGCTGAACGAGCGTGTTGATCGTTGCGGAGTTATTACTAGTATTGAAATCGGTTTCGCTAGAACTCGCAGAGGCCGTGTTGGTCACCTGGCCCGGCGTCGTAGGGGCGACGACGATAGTCACGACGGCGCCTGCTCCAACGGCAAGATTTCCGAGCAGGCAGTTTACCGGTCCGGCGCCGCTACAGGCTCCCTGTGTCGTAGTGGACGAGACGAAGCCAACAGCCAAGGGCAAAGTATCCGTAATGCTAACATTCGTTGCAGACGCCGGACCGTTGTTGGTTACGACGATCCGATATGACAGGTTGATCCCAACCTGCGCTGGATTGGGTGATGCCGACTTACTAACAGCAAGGTCTACACTCGATGCACTAATGACCTGAAGCTCAACCTGCGTAGCACGCATCAAGCTTCCCGACATCCCTGTGATGGTTAGAGTGTAGTTGCCTTGTGGTGTACCAGGACTGGTAGTGACCGTCAGCATTGAGGTCTTAGCCAGATTGTTAGTGATGTTTACTGACGCCGGATTAAAGCTTGCGCTGGCCCCTGCCGGGAGGCCACTTGCCGAAAGGTTAACCGATCCCAGAAAGCCTGCGAGCGGTGTTACTGTTATTGTGTACTGCGCGCTCGCGCCGGGCGTAACCGGTGTTGAGGACGGTGCGGCGCTAAGAGAGATATCAGGCGTAGATGAAGCCGGCGCGGAAGCAACGAAGGTGAAATATATGTTATCGCCGGAAGTGTTGCCGTCGTTGTTGGCGTGGTTACCAGCCGCATAAAATGTCACTGGTCCAACATCAGTAGACGGCGCAGTCCAATTGAAGGTCCATGAGGCGCCGCCGCTCTGATTAATGTAGGTACCGGCGGCCGTATGTTCGACATATTGGCGAGCTCCACCCGGCCCCTGATTGTCGAGCACTTGCGTAAACACATCCGTGCTTTGAAGATTCCCGGCCTTGTCGTCACCAGGATCAAGTGCTGTCAATTGAAAGCCCCACCGATGGCGCGTCGGGTCAGCGTTAATGTCGGCAACCGTAACGGGATAAGTCTGACTAGGAACATACGTCTGAGGCGCAGTAATTGTTATCTGCCCGGTTCCTGCATCCGGTGGAACGTGACATTCAGCACAAGTGAACTCCCCAGGCGCACCGGTGAATCCCGCCGGAGGTCCGGAAGAAAAAGCGCGTGCTGGCTGGTAGATGTTATTGCTCGAAAGCAGATAACCGCCGAGAACAGTAAATATCGAAGCTAGGATTGCGATTCGCGCTTGCTCGTAGTGGATCCTTTTTATTTTGCTAATCATCATGAGCTCTGCGAACTAAGCCGAGGATAGACTACCACGGTTCGAAAATAGCCTAGCGAAGTTTCGCTAGGCTATTTCCTCGATCTAACGAGGGGTCTGCTGCTCCTACAGGGCTTGGCAACCACCCTACATCATGAATCCAAGATTGGGTGTAGCGAACCGGCCAATCAAAGGAAACACTGTCGGAAGATCGCTCGATGACAATCCATACCAGGTAGCAAGCGTCGCAGCGTACTGCTCGACCGACGTTGTCGGTATCCAACGACCGCGCGGGCTGGAACCACCATCGGTATCATCGGGTCCACCGAGCCGTAACGTTGGGTATGTTCCATAAATGCTATGACCCAGTACGGCACCGCCAACTATGAACTGATGATTTCCCCATGCATGGTCGCTGCCTACGGCTGCACCTGATCCGGCCGGTTGAAGCGTGCGGCTGAAGTCAGACATTGTAAATGTGGTTATTTTGTCTTGCAGACCCAACTCCACAGTTGCCAGGTAGAAAGCGTTAATCGCCTGGCTTACCTGCGTCAACAGCGTATCTTGTCCCCCGGTACGCTGGTTCGAGTGAGTGTCGAACCCACCGATCTGAGCAAAGAAAATCTGGCGCCTCATATTGATGCCGGCCGAGGGATCGGTGCAGGCTTTGATAAGTCGCGCGATCTGGAGCATTTGACGACCCAGCGACGTGGCCGGAAAGGGAGTAGTCAGGACCGGGTTAACGCTGCTCAGAGCAAGGTCCGTCTGGATCGCACTACTGCGGGTGTCACTAGCAGCCTTTATCAGCTTGAAGTTTGTGTCCAGCGTGCGGAGTTCGCTGAATGACAATAGGCGGGCGGCCTGCTCGCTGGTTGAGCCGGACATATTAAGCTGAAGGACGTTTGCGAGCGACGTACCGGAATCCGCAACCGCGAGCTGGCGCGTGTTATCGCCCGTTAAGAAGAGATTAACTCCGGCGATCGAAACGTTGTTGGGGAAAGTCGATCCGCCATTCAAAGCCGAAGTCCGATCAGCAACTCGCCCTCCCCAACCCGTCTGGCTCACGACATTGGCTATTGCGGTTGAGAACAGTCCGACCTGGTCCGAGTGCGAGAAGAGTTGGAGCGGTTTTTTTCCTGAACCGTTCTGGTAGGTTGTTCTTGTTAGCGGCTCAACCAATGGCCCATTGTTGCAGAGCACTGCGAGCCGGCCCGCGTTAAAGAGAGCCTGCATCTCCGGCATGTTGGGGTGAAATCCATAAGAGCCGCCGCTAACTGGTGAAACCGGTAGCAGACTTGCTTGCGGAATCGCCAGAGTCGAAGCGGCGCGGACATTTGAATAGCCTTCGATTGTGCTTCCGGCTGGTCCGTTGTACTGATCAAGGGAAACGAACATGTTGTTGCCGTCGTTTCCACCGTTCAGAAAAACGCACACGAGCGCCTTGTAGTCTGACGCGGCCTGCGGGGTCAGCGCATGGACGATGCCAAAGCTCTCGACGCTCGAAGCCAACGCCATGCCACCAAGCGCGCACGCGCTCGTCCGTAGAAAGTCTCTGCGTGATGTAGCCATTGTCGTTATCTCTGTATGTCGTATTGCGACGAAGTTGTAACGAGGTAGAGCGCGGTCTGTGCTCGTTTGCGAGCGAAGTTCGCGTCCGAAGTAGGAATTCCATTCATCACGGTGATGATTGACGAGCGCATCTGCGCGGACATGGTGCCATGCAACATCAACGCGTTGAGCTGGTCCGCGATGGCGCCCGGATTCGCCGCAAGGGCTTCGAGGGCCGACAAATCAACAGAGGTGCCGCGTGGACGATCGGTGCTTGTCGTGGTCGCCGTGACGCCATTGTAAATAAGCGTGTTGATGATATTTGCTCGGCGCAATGTGGTTGACGTCGAGAGAATCTGGAAAGCCGGACCCAGAATCTTGGTTCCGGGGACTTCGTAGTCCGGATGGTAGTAACTGAACACAGTCGGTGGCTGAAAAATAATCTGATCCAGCGTTCCTGAAAAGTCAGTACCCGAGCGGCTTCCAAGCACACCGTCGCTCGTCGATGTTTTATCAAACGATTTAACGTTTGAGGCTCGCAGGAAGGCGTTGACGTATTGAGCCGGTTCGCGGAGTTTGCCGTAGTTAGACGCCGTCTTTAAGTCGCCCCGGGCTTCCGGATCCAACAGTATCGCTTGAACTACAGCCTTGACATTTCCACGAGCGTTCGTCGTGCATGGCACCGTTAGCGGGTAAAGGCCATCGCAGTCGTTATTGAACACGCGCGCCACCCGTTCGACATATCCCCCACTGGGATTGCTTGTAACGAGATGCTGAATGAGTTGCTTACCAATAAACGGGCCGACGTTCGGATGATTGAATAGATTGTCCAGAGCGACGGCCAGGTCTGCCTGCGCGCAGGCTATATTCGGAGCTCCGCTCGCGCTCGAGCAGGCGGTGGTGGTCACCCCGTTCAGAAGAGTTTTCGCGCCAAAGTCGTGGTTTGTTCCGCCACGCGGAACCATCGGATCGCGATAGTTTGTAATACCGGCAGTAAAAGCTGCGACAAAATTCCAGCCGGTAAAAACCCGCGTGAACTCGTTAACATTAGTCTGGTTATAAGAGGCGAGCGGCGAGCCTTGCGCGTCCAGTTGCGGGGAACCGTCAAGGTTTAGTTGGACGGTGCCAATGGTGAATAGTTGCTGAATCTCGCGGGCGAAATTCTCGTTGGGATTTGTCCGCGTGCTCAGGCGCATGTCGAGGTAATCGCCCATTCCAGGATTGAGTGTTATGTCGTTCAGAAGTGTGCGATAGCTGCCGAAAGCGTTGCGATCGAGAGCCTGCAAGTAAGGAATCATTCTGGCCGGAATGCTCAAATCGTCACGGCCTGAAATCACCAAAATCTGGTGAAGCGCAAAAGCGACTCGCTGCCGTAATTGGTCTGGACCATACAACGAGTTTGTATAGAAGTTCCGTTGAATTTGATACTGCGTGTAGTTATCGCGACCGCACTCCGCCGGACTGCCGGTCGGACACCCTACGGAGGAATCATCTGGTACAAAAGCCAGGTCGGGATAGTTCGAACCTTTCGGAGGATTTGTTACGGGAGCATTAAACTGCTCGTTAAGATAAGCGACAAAACCCATGGCCTTTACTCGCGTAACTTCGGCCGCGGTTGGTCCCCAGCTTGCCTGTTCAAGAAAGCGGACGGTATCGGCATCACTAGCGGGACCGGTGTAAGAGTCGGGGACAAATGTGGGATCCGGAGGAGGCGGAGTGACGGGCGCCGGTGTGGGGACGGAACCTGCATCGTCTACTGGCCCTCCACCGATGTGGCCAATGGCTACCCGTACCCGGTTGCTGGCCATTCCATGGAGATTAATCTGCAACAACACATCGCCGATGTCACCGAGGTCGTCTGCAAGACGAACAATCAGCATAGTGATACCGGGAAAATCCGGCACGGGAGCTTGAAATTCCACAGTCAGTGGGTAGCGTTTGCCCGCCGAATCCTGCACATCCGCCGTAAAGGCGTTGGCCGCCTCGCCCGCCATGAGCTCAAGATTCATAGCAAAAATCGCTATGCGCGTCCGGGTGTCGGGACCGAACTTGACTGACGCGGTAAGCGGAAAAGGCTCGGGCTTTAATGTTATAGATTCGACGGCAATCGCACGTGTTGAGGTCGCATCGCTAAGTAAGACCGGCGACCGGTTAGTCGCAGCCTCCAGCGCGACCACACCACCATAGAGGGCGAACAGAACTGCTATTTGCAGCAATCGAAGTGAGCCTTGCTGAACCCAACGCGGGAGACTGCGTTTCATGATTTGAGCTCTCCGTACAGGAATAAAACCGCCCGTATACCGGGGTCAGTCGCTGACCAGTTGCTGATGGTCGCTGGACCACATTCAGCATCAACGCGAACACAAAATGTGAGGGTTAGTACGGTTCTTGGAGGGGCCACCCGGCCAATTCCCAGGTTCAACGTAATATACCATGTTTGTCAGGCCCCGGGGTCAATCATTTAGACGGACAGTGGTCCAGGAAAGCCGAGATACTTATGGAAGGTAAGTAAGCTGATTGTTCATGGGATGGTGAAGCCCGCGCCGGACCAGAAAAGGGGGGACAAATCCGGGTGGGATCGCGACAATAGGATGCGGCTTTGCCGGTGGTTAACGGCGCAGCGAGAAGGAAGCAAAGGATCATCAAAATCAGGGCTTGGCTTTAGAAACGTAATCTTCCAAGAGCTTTTGCGCCCTGGCCGCCGGACTGATCAGGGCCAGCTTTCTGGACCAGTCGTAGCCGCTGAAAACCCCAACCACCTCGGCCTTATGATTGTAAACAGGGCTGCCCGAATATCCGTCCCGGGCTTCAATAATTGCCGACCAGTATTGTTGGCCTCCAAAATCGTAAGGGCCGTAGAAGGTGCCCCGGCTGACCATCTTGTCGCCGTGGGGACGGGCGATCAGTACGAGCTTTTCGTCCTTGTCGGGCAGAGTCTGAAAGGCCGGTGTCTTGGTCTTTTGCGACCGGCAGATACCCAGCAGGGCAAGATCAGCCTCTTTGTCCACTTCAATTACCGTAGCCTGACAGCCGTTGACGAATACTTTGACTTCCAATTGGTCGCGGTGGCTAAAGCCCAGAGCAGCCTTCTTCGAGTCGCTCAACTCACCGGAAACTACGTGATACGCGGTCATGGCCAGCCCTTCGCCGACCACAAATCCAGTGGCATAGCCGTTGGTACCCCAGTCAAGAAAAGAAATTGCCCGTTGCAGGGGATTTTGATTCTTCCTGCTAAACTCCAATTCAAGTGAAAGTGTATACGGACCTTTCTGCTTGAGGACCTTATCGGCCGTGTCCTGGCCGAGGCAGGTTGGCGCTACTAAAGAAATTACTACCGCCAATAAAAATAGGTTGCGGGTCTTCCTTTCCATTTACTCCTCCTATGAAAACTTGGTGGGGTTATACCTAACGTAAGTAACACAGGCTGGATGTCCCTGGGCTGGAGGGCGACCCCACCTGGTTGGAAAATGCTGAACCTTATTCAGAGCCCAGACTGTTGGAGCGGAGCCGGGGTCTTTCCTGGTTCGCGAGGAAAACCGTGTCGCACGGATAACGACTTTTCTACCACAGAAGCCTGGATTTTAGCTAGGGTTTTCTGACTTCGATTACTGGGACTATTGGGCAACTGATACCGGCCGTTTCTTTAAGAGCATGTGCGATCTTGGCCGCAGCCTTACGGAGTTTTATAAACAACTCCGCCCTTCATTACGAATCGCACGCGGCGCAAAGCTGCGACGTCACGTGTTGGGTCACCGTCTACGGCGATCAGATCTGCGAGCATCCCCGTCCGGACCTGACCCAGCCGGCTCTCCATATGCAATACACGAGCATTGACTGAGGTGGCGGAGCGAAGTGCGTCAACAACCGGCATCCCAAAACTCACCATCGCTTCCAGCTCGCGAGCATTGTCGCCATGCGCGAAAACACCTACGTCGCTTCCATTAGCGATTGTTACTCCGGCTTCGAGCGCTGCTTTGAAAACAGCACGCTTGCGCTCGGCGTTCACACCGGCAATGGATAGGGTCGGACACAAGGCCACGCCGCGCTCTTTCATCAGGCGAAAGACCTCAGGTGTGCCTCCGTCACCATGTTCGATTGTTTCAACTCCGGCAAGGACTGCTCGACGCATTCCTTCAGTTGTTGTTGCATGAGCAGACACCGGAACGTTAGCGCTACGCGCAGTCTCAACCGCAAGCTTCAACTCTTCAAGCGAGAAGGTTGGGGCTGCGCCCTGCGTTCCCCAACGATAATCAGCGTAGACCTTGATCCAGTCAGCACCATGGCCGATTTGATCGCGCACTACTCGCGTGAGACCGTCTATTCCATCCGCCTCTTCGGCGCCCTGCGGTACACGCCACTCTGGAGCATACCCCTTTGGTCCATAGCTGCCGGTTGCCACGATTGCGCGCGTGGCAACAAACATCCGTGGTCCGGGAATGATTCCCTGTTGCACCGCCTGTTTCAGGCCAACATCCGCATACGCGGCGCCTTCTGTTCCGAGATCTCTGATGGTGGTAAAGCCTGCGAGCAGAGTATTTCTCAGGTGATTCGTTGCGCGCGCAATTCTCAGACTGAGCGCTTCGTGAGCTACCTGATCGTTCCAGGAAGTTTCACTGTATGGATGCAGCAAAATGTGGGAATGGGCCTCAATCAGGCCCGGCAGTAAGGTCAGTTGAGATAGATCGACCACCGTCGCATCCGCGGGTGCCTTGATCTCCGCCGCAGCGCCGGCAGCTTCGATCTGCTCGCCTTTAACCAAAACAACCCAATCGTTGTGAAGCTGAGCGGATTCACCATCAAACACGTGCGCTGGTTTGAGTAGATATACCTTATCCGGCTGTGGCGTCGATAAAGGTTTCGTTTGAAAATCCCAGAACAACGCTAGCAAGAAGAGTAACGGGAGTAGTGCGCGCATGAGCATGCTCCTTTAAAGCCGGCAATGACAAAGCGGTTGACGCAAGAGGCCATGAAAACAGGAACCTAAGAGCAACTGTGTCGTGATTGGATAGTTGCCAATAACGCGGGAGTATACCAGCTAGCGCTTACCTCGGTCGTTGAGGGTAAAGCAACTCCCGAGGGTTAAAACAGTGAACCAGGCGCAAGAGCCACGGTCCACCAGCGTTCTCATTTCGGAGCCACATCATGAGACTAGCTACCCTGACGTTCCTAATCTTCAGTACAACCATCCTAATCTTCAGTGCGACCATCCTGGCACAACAGCCGGACTACGAGCGATTAAAGGCTGAAGCCGAGAGGTTTTACGCCGAGCAGTCGTATGCGAAGTCGCTGGAGCTTTACAGACAGGCCGAGACCTTAAAACTCTCAACCGGCGAGGCGCGCTGGGTGGCCTTCCGGGTTGCCGACACCCTGTGGCGAAGCGAGTCAGCGACCAATAATTCCGACTCGACCCGGTTTGATCAGTCACGCGAAAGGCTCGAGGTGCTCTCGCGTGAAACCGATCCGCGCGATCCGGTTTGGGTTGAAGTCCAGGAGTCACTGGCAGATTTCTATTGGACACGTCGCGAAACCCAAAACTGGAGCGAAGCCTGGCCACATTACCAAAAGACGTTTGAGTGGTGGGCGGGACAAAGTGATCTAACAACGGCTCGTCGACGCTACTTGCAACTGTTCTGGAAAACCGTCGCCCCGCCGTGGATGGAAAGTTATTACGGCGGTTACTACGGCAACACCCTTCCGGTTGAAATTCTCGAGAATGCGATAAGCATTGCTCAAAACTCAAAAGATCGCTCTCGTGCTCACTACTATCTGGCTTCACGGTTCCGTCAGTCAGGTGATTGGGAAGAGCGTCAACGTGTGCCCGAGGAGCTGAAGGCCGCCCTCGAACCTGGAAAGACCAGCGATTGGTACGACGACGCTCTCTACATGTACGCCGAATGGATGGAGAATACGGGACGAATCACGCAAATGGAGTCCGGCGAATGGCGACAGGAACCGGATTACAGCCAGGCACTGCAATTGTTTCGCCGGCTCGTCACAGAATTCAAAAAGGGAGACACCCGCTATTTCGATCAGGCCGAACAAGAGATCGCGAACATTACCAACTCGACCGTCGGCGTTTATGCTGCCAGCGTTTTTCTGCCAGATTCCGAGATTCAATTCAATCTGTCCTGGCGCAACGTTAATAAGATCGACTTCAGGATCTACCGTGTCAATCTCCCGCGAGATGTTCGTTTCACCGGCAAGGACAGCAATGGTTGGAGTTGGGTAAACCAAATCGATATCGCGGAGTCGCGCCCGATCAGATCATGGTCCAAAGATACAAACGACAATGGCGCACATAAGCCCGGGCAGGACGTGATGAGGCTGGAGGATCATCTGCCCGTCGGTGCTTATCTTTTAGTCGCGAACGGAGGACCTGCCACGGCCCGCGATGTCATTCTGGTTACAGATGCTTCGGTGGTGCTAAAGACGGCGAGCAAGCGAGCGCTGGTCTACTTTTGCGACGCCATTGACGGCGCTCCCCTGCCGAACGCCGCCGTTACCCTTTGGGATAGAAGCTATAGCAACGTGCAGAATCAGTGGAACTGGCGCCAGCACTCAGCAAGAACCGATGCTGACGGAATCGCCACTTTCGAGCTGGTAGGTGATAACAACTACGATGACGTTTTCGTGAGTGCCGAGTCTGACTCAAGACAGGCCTTTGCTCTCGGACAAAGCTACTACCAATCCACGAACGAGCAACCCTGGCGAATCTACGCTTTCACAGACCGACCGGCCTATCGACCGCAGGAGACGGTCCAATGGAAATTACTCGCGCGCAAGCTACAGGATTCAGCCTATCTGACTCCCGCCAATCAATTGATTGAATATGAGATCCGTGATCCGCGCGGAAACAAAGTGAAGGAAGACAAGGTTAGCTTGAACAGTTTTGGCAGCGCCTGGGGCAATTTGGAACTGACCGACAAGATGACGCTTGGAGCGTATCAAGTGACTTTCTACGATGAAGGCCGCAACCATACTATCGGCAACGCAACTCTTTTTCGGCTCGAGGAATACAAACTGCCGGAATTCAAAGTCAGTGTTCAGACGCCACAGGCCGACGGCCATAAACAATCGTTCCGCCTGGGCGAAAAAGTTAAGGTGACACTCAATGCCGACTATTACTTTGGTGGACCTGTGAGCGATGCGAATGTCGAGGTCGTGGTCTACCAGAACCCGTTTTACCATTATTGGCACTCGCCCCAGGAATATCCCTGGTACTACCAGGATTCGCTGCCGCAGCGCTACCAGTTCGGAGCCGGCCGCGGCCAGATCATCAAGCGCGAGACCTTAAAGACCGACGCAACCGGGAAAGCCACTCTGTCCTTTGATACGCCGCGCAATTCAGGACAGGACTGGGAGTATTTCATTGAAGCTCGGGTGACCGATGCGTCCCGCCGCGAGATCGTCGACGGCGACACAGTCAGAGTTACGCGCCAGCGTTATTACGTTTACCCTCGCGCCCAACACAATCTCTATCGGCCCAACGATAAAGTTCAGTTCGACCTTAAGACCCTCGACGCTAACGATCAGCCGACTGAGATCACGGGGCAAGTCAAAATAACACGAGACTATTATTACGAAGTCTGGCTTGACGAATCAGGACGCGAAATAAAAGGGGACGAGTTACAACGAATCAGGAATGAAATCATGTTGCGCCGGGGCACGTTTCCGCCCGCAGGCTCCAAGCCGGGTTGGCGCCTAAAATTCCGCGGTTACAGCCATGAAGACATCCTTACGCGCACTGTAAAGACAAACGCCACCGGGGAAGCAGTAGTTGAATTCACGGCAACTCGTGAAGGGTACTACCGGCTGAGCTGGACAAGTCCGGATAAAGGCGGGCCAATGGTCCAGGCTGAGACTGCCGTGTGGGTAACCACTGACAAGGTTTCAGAACTCGGCTATCGCAGCGGTGGCCTTGAAATTATTGTTGATAAGGACACCTTTCGCGCTGGCCAAACTGCGCCGGTGATGATCAACACCTCACTGCCCGATCGCTTTGTGCTCTTCAGTGTAGAGACTGATGGTATTTCCAGCTTCCAACTCCTGCGTCTCAATGGAACCTCAAAGTTGCTGTATCTGCCCGTCCTAGAAAAGTACGTTCCAAATGTCTTTCTCAATGCGCTAATGGTCAGCGAGCGCCAGTTGTACGTCGATACGAAGCAAGTCATCGTCCCGCCAATCGATCATTTCTTGAAAGTCGAGCTAAAATCGGATCGGACTCAATATCAACCGGGTGAAGAAGGCACGATCGACGTCACTACTCACGACAGCAACGGTCATCCGGTGGCTGCCGAAGTTGCGCTGGGATTGATCGATTCTTCAGTTTTTTACATTCAGCAGGATACAACCGGGGATCCTCGCCAATTCTATTTTGGTTCGAAGCGTACGAAACAATCTCAGGTGCAAAGCTCCTTTCAGCAGAAGTCGTATGCGAAATTTGTGCTTGGCCCGAATAACCAAATGATCGATGAACAATCATTGCAACGGTATTTGAAAGATGCCGAGCAAGAGACACCGCGCTCGAACTCTGAAGCCGAAAGAATGCCGATGGGTCAGTTGGGTGGAGCCAGGGCAAGCGCATCCGAATTCAAAATGAAATCCGCTAACGCCTCCGTTGACGAAGCTTCTGCAAGGGCTGGGAACGAAAAAAATGGCAGATTCGACGGACCCGCTCCTCCGCCACAGCCAACGCCCCAAGGTACGGCGGAAGCCGCGGTCCAGGTTCGCAGCGACTTCCGTTCGACAGTCTTTTGGCAACCCGACATCGTCACGAATTCAGATGGAATTGCATCTGTGAAGGTCAAGTATCCGGATTCCTTAACTACCTGGAGCGCCACTGCACGCGTAGTTACCTCGGGTGATAAGTTCGGCATTGCAGCCACTGAAACGCGCACCAAGAAACCACTAATCGTACGTCTTCAGGCGCCTCGCTTTTTTGTAGCCGGCGATTCGGTGACTATCTCCGCAGTAATCAACAACAACGAGGACCAGCCACAAACCGTTACGCCATCACTGGCTGTCGAGGGTGTGGTCATTTCCGGCCAAATGCATCACGGTGAGCCGAAGGCTGAGCGAACAGCGATCAACGTTCAGGCAAACAGCGAGGAACGAATCGACTGGACCGTCAAGGTTCCGAAGGCAGGCCCGGTAAAACTCAAGGTCACTGCCCGGGGCCAAACGCAAGCGGATGCAATGGAACGTGAATTTATCGCGTACGAACATGGTATCGAAAAGATGGTCGCACGATCCGGCAAGTTGCGCGGTGACGATGTAACTGTCCGTCTTGAAATACCACGAGAGCGCAAACTCGAGTCTACCAGCCTGACAGTGCAGGTTGCTCCGAGCATGGCAGTCACAATGCTTGATGCCCTTCCCTATCTGATTGATTACCCCTATGGCTGTACTGAACAGACAATGAGTCGTTTTGTGCCTGCGGTGATCACGGTAAAGACTCTTAAGGACCAGGGACTTTCTCCGGAAGCGGCGATGGCGAAAGTTTTTGGAGGGATCGATCCGGCGACCGCCAGCGAAACACATCCAAAGGGTCGCCGGGATTTGAGCGAACTACGGAACATCGTCAGGCAAAGTCTCGAACGTCTTTACAGCATGCAGCACGATGACGGTGGTTGGGGATGGTGGAAAGAGGACTCGACCGATCACTTCATGACGGCGTACGCGGTATGGGGTCTGGCGCTGGCGAGTGAAGCAGGAGTAAGCGTGAAGAGCGACGTCATGAGCCGCGCTGCGGATAACCTCAGTAAAGAGATTGTCGAGGAAGAGAATAGTTTAGATATGCAGGCATGGATGCTGCACGCGCTCGCCACCTACAAATCATCATTGCAACCAGCAGGCAGTAGTTCTGCTGCACCCGGCGAACACGAACAAAAGGCTTTTGAGAATCTTTGGCGCAATCGAGATAAGCTGAACAGTTACACGCGCGCACTGTTGGCCTTAAGCGCACACCGGTTCGGCTACAGAGAGAGGGCGTTAACGTTAGTGCGCAACCTCGAGAACGGCGTAAAGACTGATCGTACCCCAGACATCTCTGTTATTCAGCGTGGTGAACAGAGCTCCAGCGATTCAGTCATCGGCACAGCGCATTGGGGCGAGGATGGTATCTACTATCGCTGGTCAGATGGCGGAATCGAAGCCACGTCATTTGCGCTTTCGGCGCTTCTTGCCATTGACCCGCAAAACAAGCTGATCGAACCGGTCACGAACTGGCTGATCAAGAACCGCCGCGGCGCACAGTGGAGCAATACACGAGACACGGCAATCACGATTCTTGCGCTAAACGATTATCTAAAGGCCAGTGGCGAGGGAGCGCCGGATTTAGGGTATGAACTACTGGTTAACGGCAATTCCGTTGTCACTAAAACCCTCAGCTCTGCGGATGCCCTTAGCGCACCGAGTCAGTTTGCTATTGATAACAAATACATTCGCGACGGTCTGAACGAGGTGCGCATTCGTCGGACGCATGGAACCGGTCCCTTGTACTTCGGCGCCCAGGCGCGGTTCTTCAGTCTGGAAGAGCCGATCAAAGCCACTGGTAACGAGATCTTCGTTCGGCGCGAATATTTCAAGCTAGTCGGGAAACCAACCTTGCTGAAGGGATATGTTTACGATCGGGCACCGCTGCGCGATGGTGAGACGGTCGGCAGCGGAGAGCGGGTGGAAGTCGTGATCACGGTCGAGGCCAAAAACAACTACGAGTACCTGCTGTTCGAGGATTTAAAGCCGGCTGGACTGGAGACGGTGCAAATAAGGAGTGGCGAAGCACTCGTGGCAAAAGAGCTAAAGTCCGGAGCGGTTGAGCGCAAATTCCCCGCCGGGATCTCCCGCAACGAGAATCAATCTCAGAACAACGATACTAATAATTACACCGGACGTTCCAGCTTTGTTTATCAGGAATTACGTGACCGCAAAGTGGCTCTATTCATCAGCAAGCTTCCTCAAGGCGTTTGGGAGATTCGCTATTCTTTCCATGCCGAGGCCCCCGGAACTTTTCACGCCCTGCCGGTTATCGGCCAGGCCATGTACGTGCCGGAGATTCGTTGTAACGACCAGGAAATGATTGTCAGCGTCGCCGATAAAGAGAAGTGAGTGGGTTGATTTGGCCCAACCAACGCAAGCTAACAGCTTGCGTTACACATCGCCACTTCGTTGTTGCTCTGTGCCCATCACTCCGTCCCAACGGTTCATTACGTCGAGATGGATTTCGAACTGATCGAGAATTCTCAACGACACATAGCTGATCATATCGTCGAGGTTTTGCGGGCGGTTATAAAACGCCGGTACCGGCGGAAGGATGACTACGCCCATGCGTGAAAGCTTGAGCATATTTTCGAGGTGGATTTCATTGAAGGGCGACTCGCGAACCACCAGGACCAGTTTCCTGCGCTCCTTCAAAATCACATCGGCCGCCCGGTGAATAAGATTGTCTCCGAGGCCGTGCGCAATTGCAGCCAGGGTGCGCATGCTGCATGGGACAATCACCATTCCCAGAGTCACGAACGAACCGCTCGAAATCGCTGCTCCCTGGTCGCCCACCGCGTAGTTATGGGTAGCCAACCTTCGCACATCGTCCAGCGAATGAGTAGTTTCGTGAGTTAATGTACGGGCCGCCCATTTACTCATCACTAAATGCGTTTCCACACCCGACCCGTGAAGCATCTGTAATAAACGCACGCCAAAGATCGTGCCTGTTGCGCCGGTAACGCCGACTATCAATCTCGCAGGCTTAGTTTCGTCCATAAAAACGCCTTTCTCGGAGCCCATAATACCAGTTAGCGTCAAATCGCGTGCGGCGCTGTAATACAGATTGTAACTTTGCGTTTTTTTCAGGGTTTGACAGAGGAGATCCACGAAATTACACGAATAACACAAATGTCTTTCGTCTCATTTCGTGTGATTTCGTGGATCGGCTGCTTGGGTTGCGGCCAAGTGCAGGACTATTTTCCTAAGAGTGATTTCGTGGATGGTTGCGGTTCGTGACCACGCTGTGCAAATCTTGCGTCCGGGTAGCATCAGCAGATGACAACTTCGCCTGAGCCATCGATGAACAAATACTTCAAACCCTTCTTCGCGATCTGCGTATTTGTCTATTCTCTCTTTCTTGCCTCAAGGCCGCTCACGGATCCCGACTTCTGGTTTCACCTGAAAACCGGCGAATACATTCTGCAAACTCGAACTATTCCGAAAACGGATTTTTTTTCGTTTACACAATTTGGCAATCCATGGGTGACTCATGAGTGGCTGTCGGAAGCACTTTTCTACGCCATATATTCCCGGCTTGGGTTGAACGCCCTGATATTCATTTTCGCGGTACTAACTGCAACTGCGTTTTGGATAGCCTTCCGTCGCGTTGCAGTTCACCCTTTCATCAAAGCTTTTGCAACACTCTTGAGCGTTTGGACAGTCATACCTACAATCGGCGTGAGGCCGCGCGTTTTCACTCTGCTCCTCACGGCAGTTTTTCTGCACCTGCTAAGCACATACTCGCGTCGTGAAAAAGCCCATGCTGTCTGGTGGCTGGTACCATTGATGCTATTGTGGGTCAACCTGCACGCCGGGTTCATAATAGGCCTGGTGCTGATCGCAGTGACGATGGTAGGACTGGTGCTTGACGCCTGGATGGCAGGGCAAAGGCTCGGCTCAGTGTACTCGCAGGTTAAAACCCTGGCTCTTGTGCTGTTTGCCTGCCTCGCAGCCGTCGTAGTAAATCCTCATGGACCACGAATCTACGTCTTTCCGTTTGAATTCCTTTTTTCGCCGGTACAACAACAACTTGTCACCGATTGGTTTTCTCCCGACTTTCATGAGTTCGGACTTCTGCCGCTTGCGCTCTTGATCATTTTAACGATGGCGGCGATGGCGATTTCGCCGCGCCGCCCGAAACCGAGTGAGGTATTACTCTTCCTGGCAACCTTGTATGCGACACTGAAGTCCAGTCGTCACATGGCGATTTTCGCCCTGGTTGCCGGACCATTGTTTGCGCAGTATTTCCAAAGCTGGCTAATCGCGACGCCTTTCGGAAAGCCGTTCTCGAAAGATCCCTCATTTCACTCAAACCGGGCCGCAGTTCTATTTTGCCTGTTACTGCTCCTGCCCCTGGCGGCGTTTTTCTCGAAACTGAAATCGACAGCATATTCTCCGGCCTCACAAGCTGTCTTAAACGTGCCGGTAAAGGCCGTTGCGTATTTGAAAGAAAACCACGTCACGGGAAACACTTTTACTGATCCTAACATTTGGGGCGACTATCTGATCTGGGCGCTGCCGGCAAACCCGGTTTACATCGATGGACGGATCGACATGTATCCGCAGGGGTTTATTAAGGAGTACCGCGACATCACCCTGGGACTATCGGACTGGCGTGGACCATTTGATCGCTACGGCGTACGCGTGGTCATCGTAAGACGCACTTCGCCGCTCAGTTGGAAGTTGAAAGAAGCCCATTGGCAACAGCTGTTTGAGGATGACATGGCGATCGTATTTGCCAGATGAAATGTTATCCACGAAACCACACGAAACTTTCGCGTCATTTAGTGTTATTTCGTGGATCGCTTTTTCGGCTGCGATCAGAGCCACGCTGTGGAAAATTAATTGTTCAGGGTAAGTTTCAGACGCCGATCATGAGCTCAACTACCGATGAACAATGTTACTGTAGGTTCGTGGTTTGTTTTAATGAATCGCCAAACTCGTCAACCCTTGGACCCACCCCTGCGTAGGCTTGAACTGTTTGATCAAAACAAAGGATGAATGATGACCATGACTAAGTTTCGCAACATCGCGGCACTACTGTTGATGTCGATCGCACTTCTCGCGGTGGTAGCGCAAAAGCCTCAACAGCCGCCGCCTGACTACTTCCCGCTACGTGTTGGAGACTGGTGGAAGTACCGCTCGACGACCGCTGACGGCAAGCAATCCGAGTTCACCATCAAAGTCCTCAGCGACGAGAAACAGGGTGATGGGACCAACCTCTATCTGGTGGAGACGCTAACAACATTTCAGCCCATTAACGATTGGTACTCCAAGCCCAGCGGGTGGGTTCTCATGCATCGCATCGCATATCCGAAGAACGAAGCATTGAAAGCGGAGTATCACCCAGTCAAACAGTATTTGAAGAATCCGCTCAGCGTCGGCTCCGCATGGGAGTGGAAGGGAAAGGGGATGATGGGCGTTGACATTGAAGAATCGAGCCGCGTTACGAGCTCCGAAGCGGTGGAAGTTCCGGCCGGTAAGTTTCTGGCGATGAAGGTTGAGACCAAAGTCATTCAGGGAGGAACACCGGTGACCAAGACTTACTGGTTTGCCAACTGGGTCGGCATGGTTAAGTCTATGACGAATACTGGTTCTGTTAAATCAACCACAGAGCTTCTCGACTATAGCTTCAAGAAAAGCAAGTAGCGAAATCGCAAGCGTTGTATTTTGCCAGGTGAAAAACGATCCACGAATCCACACGAAATTTCGTGTTATTTCGTGGATCGTTTTTACGCGATACGGAAGGAGTTGGTCGGGGCGAGAGGATTCGAGCCTCCGACCTCACGGTCCCCGAGTAGCGATTTGCCGTGCCACTGAATGCTACCCGACAGCAAACAGCCTCAACCCAATTAACTATCTAGCTTCACTGATCAATGGCAAACGAGTGGATAATTCGCTCCCGGGTTGGAGCATATGTTTCTGCCTCCATCGATGATTTTGCCGACAGTAAAGGGCTCGGCGAAGTACGGCGCCAGCTCGATGTGTCCAAAATCATTCCGTGTAAAGGTATTGTCGTTAAGTTGGAAATCAGATATTTGCGCGGGACGTTCGCCTGGAAGACCGGACACGCCACCGTTGTAATTGAGATAATCGTAAATAGGAATATACGCAGAGGGCGACGCCGGATCAGAACCATCGATAAGCTGATTCCTGGAAAAGAGATTTTCTTGAAAATAAACTCCAGTATCCGCCTGCACTCCGCGTCCATCCCAGTTCGCCGGCCGTAAGCCAAAGATTCGGAAGAAGTAGAAGAGAAATCGAACCCCTCTGACCGTGTTGTCGGTAACCGTCACGTTCCTCCAGCTATTCCAATACCATCCACCAATTCCTCCGATACCGACGTTCGTCAATGAGTTTGAGCTAATCTCCGTGTCCGTGATGTTCCCCACCGTTTCGATGCCTGCGTCCCAGGTGTTTCGAATGATGTTGTTCGACACTACGTCTCCACTTTCGTCCGATAGTATAACGCCGTCGTCCGCTCCATTTTGACCGGTTGAAATGCTGCCCTTTCCGTCGATTTCGTTACGGTCCATGGTGTTGTTTGATCCCAGGATGCTTATTAGTAAACCCGAACAACTTGAATTATTCGTCCAGATTGGGCAGGTCGCCAGGTTGAAGCGAAGAAGGTTACCGCTTGAATAGACTTGCTGAAATACGGCGTTAATTGTGTTGTGAACGATACGGGTGTTATGCACAGAGTCGAAAAGAATGAAGAATTGCTGCTGGTCAGTGAGGTTGCCTATGGTGTTACGAACTAAGTCACCATCGCTGCTGTTGTTAACCGTCAGCACCCATCCAGTTTCGGTTTGTAGTGTGCAGCGAGTAATAGAGAAACCCTGAACGTTAGTTACTGAGATAGCGGGGGCTCCATTGCCGGTTCCTCCTTTGATCGCGTTGAACTTGCAATCGAGGTGGACGTCGTGAGTGTCCTTTATTCTCAGACAGGCCGTGTTGGCCTGCGATTCGACCAGATCACTTGCCAAAGAATAGTTTCCAGGCGCAGTTATATCCTGGCAGGTTGTTATCACACTGCCAGGGCTGTTCGTCGCAGCGTTTACACTGGTGCGACCTCCAAAATCATTCATTGAGACTGGCGACACAAAGAATGTTACTGCAGCGGATGTGAGCAGCATCAGCGCAGACAACCTGACGATTAGGGTTAGCTCGCGAATAGACCTGGTGTGAATCGAGGTGTTACGTGCCTGTGACGGGTGGGACATAATAATCTCTCCTTGTTGGAAGGCGATGCTGCGCCAGACGGCAGCCATCTGAAAAGAAGGAAGGAACTGACTGTGAGTCGAGTCAGATCTGTTAACTTTTCGAGGTCCTGGAAGCGTCGTTTACATCTTTCCGGGCACAAAGTCAACATTGTCGCTAACAAAGGATTTTGAAAGAGACGTGCTCAATCAACGGGTGAGCAGTTGATTGCGGGAGTAGGCTTCAGGTTTGAAGAGTAGCGGTTACATCACAATTCACGTCACACAATCGACATAGGTAGGCTGTCACCAGCTTTCCCTGTCACACCACCGTGCATACGGGTCCGTACACGGCGGTTCGGCG